>ERZ780012.2-NODE-2-length-215626-cov-8.48032_pt1 | contig 215626 bp, 166 predicted proteins | sample MGYA00511869_ERZ780012 | MGnify/ENA primary metagenome ERZ780012 (study PRJEB29588, sample SAMEA2161608) | human gut metagenome | biome: human gut; feature: human-associated habitat; material: faeces | place: Denmark | collected 2008/2010 ... | reverse complement strand
GCCGAGGCCGGGCCCAATTACCGCCAGGATGTCGGCGGTGCGGGTGCCGTACTTGGAGGCCATCACAGCCAGGGTCTTCGCTGCGATTTTCAGCACCGTACCCTTCCAGCCGGAATGTACTGCCGCAACGACCCGCCGTACCGGATCGTACATCAGCACCGGTATGCAGTCAGCAGTCCGGGCCCCTATCGCCACGCCCGGCACGTCAGTCACCAGCGCGTCATAGCCCTCCAGCTCTTCCCGGGTAGTGCCGGCCGAAGTCACCACGGCCACCCGGTCCCCGTGCACCTGATGCGCCTGCACCACCCTCATCGGCAGCACGGCGTCCCTCAGCGGGGAAAATGCCGTAACTTCAGGGGCTATGTCATATTTCAGCAGGCCGTCGGAGCCGCTCGGGAAAATCTGTCTCATCTCAGGCAAATACAATTTTCAGCAAAGTTAGGATACTTCTTTGAAAAATTTTTCTAAATTTGTCTCCGCAATGAGAAAGCACTCCAACATATCCATGATGTCCATGCGAATGCATCGCTCTTCGATGCATGGCTTTCTCTTTTGCCGGTAAGTCAAGCGGGATGCGGGCTCCGGCGTATTAAATCCGAAAACATATCAGGTTGACTCCACAGTCCCGAATCTGCCCCGGGGCTGAGAATAGATTTGACGTCAGGGCATTAATGGACATCGACAATCAATGATTCAGGCGGAATATATCCACGAAGAACCGTTCCGGTGCGAGGCCGGAGGTACAATCGACAATCTCAGAATAGTCTATCACATATCAATGCCGGGCGGCGGGCCCCGCAAGGTCATCTGGATCTGTCATGCGCTGACAGCCAATTCGGACCCGGAGGATTGGTGGCCGGAGATGGTAGGCCCGGGCCGGCTCATAGACACGGACCGCTACACGGTGGTCTGCGCCAATATGCTCTGCTCGGCCTACGGCTCCTCCGGTCCGGCGCAGGGCAGGTTCCTGGATTTCCCGAAGGTGACTGTCAGGGACATAGTCCGCACCGAGGCTCTCCTGCGCAGGCATCTGGGCATAGGCCGGATAGACCTGCTGATAGGCAGTTCCATCGGCGGTTTCCAGGCTCTGGAATGGACGGTGATGGAGCCGGATGTAATCGCGCGGGCGGCCATCATGGCCTGCGGCCCCCGGGTTACTCCCTGGCTGACAGCGTCCAACGAGGCCCAGAGAATGGCCATCGAGGCCGATCCTACATTCCGCGAGTGCCGCACCCTGAAAGGCGGAGCGGCAGGACTCCGCACGGCCAGGGCCATAGCCCTCATCTCGTACCGCAGCTATCAGGGGTACAACAGCACTCAGGCCGAGCCGGATGAGGATACCCTCTTCGCGGAGCGTGCCGCTTCCTACGAGCGGTATCAGGGCCGCAAGCTCTCCGACCGTTTCGACGCCTATTCCTACTGGTACCTGACACATTCCGTGGACAGCCATAACATCGGCAGGGGCCGCGGGGGAGTGGAGGCGGCTCTCAGGAGCATCAGGGCCCGCTGTGTCATCGTAGGCATAGACAGTGACGCCCTTTTTCCGACTCAGGAGCAGAAGTTCATGGCCCGCAACATCCCCGGGGCCGAGTATCACGAGATAACCTCGGCTTTCGGTCACGACGGTTTTCTGCTCGAGTACGGGCAGCTGTCGGCTGTCTTAGGACCGGTGCTGGAAAAAATTAATCAATAAAAAACCATAATACATCATGCAAGTACTCAAATTCGGCGGCTCCTCAGTCGCCAACGCAACCAACATGGCCCGGGTGGCGGATATCGTCACCAAGGCAGTAGACCGGGACCGGACCATCCTTGTCTGCTCGGCCATCAGCGGCTTTACCGACGCTCTCATCCGCACCGGCAGTCTTGCCGCGGCCAGGGACGAGGGCTACAAGGCCATCATAGACGAATATCAGCAGAAGCATCACGACATCATCCGGCAGCTGCTTCCGGAGCAGAGGCAGGCGCAGGCCCTGGAACTGTGTGATGCCGTCCTGGACTCTCTCCGGGGCATAGCCCATGGTGTCTACCTGCTCGGAGAGCTCAGCGAGGCCAGCCTGGATGCGATACAGGGTACCGGAGAACTGCTTTCCACCAGGATTATGGCCCTGCTGCTCGCCTCAGCCGGCATAGCTGTCAAGTGGGTGGACTCCAGAGAGATAATCAAGACTTTCAAGAAGGACGGGACGACGGTCGTGGACACCGCTGCGTCCTACGCCAACATGGCGGCTATGCTGGAGCGCAACCCGGTGACTTCCCTGTTTGTCCTTCCCGGATTTATTGCCTCTGACAGCCAGGGCCGCACCACGACCCTGGGCCGGGGCGGTTCCGACTACTCGGCCTCCCTGCTGGCCGTGGGCTGCGGAGTGCGCCGGCTCGAGATCTGGACGGACGTGACAGGGATGATGACCGCCAACCCGAGGATTGTCCCCTCGGCCCGGACCATCAGCAACATATCCTACCGTGCCGCCCTGGAACTCTCCCATTTCGGCGCGAAGGTCATCTATCCTCCGACCATACAGCCGGTGGTGTCGGAGGGCATTCCTATCTATGTGAGGAACACATTCTGTCCTGACGCCCCGGGCACCCTGATAGAGAAGAACCCGCCCCGGAGCAAGGAGAGGCTCGTGGGCATTTCCAATTCCGACAAGATAGCCCTCATCTCCCTGGAAGGCAGCGGTATGGTGGGAGTGCCCGGCTTCTCCGCCCGCCTTTTTGAGAGCCTGAGCCGCAGCGGGATAAGCATTATCCTCATCACCCAGGCATCTTCGGTGAACACTATGTGTGTAGCCATATCGGAAAAGGATGCGGCCAAGGCCAAGGAGGCGGCCGACAGCTGCTTTGCCTACGAGATATCCCTGGGCAAGCTCAATCCGCTGAAAGTCGAGAAGGGCTTCTCGATAGTCTGTCTGGTGGGGGACGACATCATGAGCCAGTGCGGCACTACGGGCCGGATGCTCGCCGCTCTTGGACGTCACGGCATATCCATAAGGGCCACGGCGCAGGGCTCTTCGGAGCGGAACATCTCCGTGGTGGTGCGCTCTGAGGAGGCGGACCGGGCCATCCGCTACATCCACAACGAGTTTTTCGACAGGACTCCGGCCCGGGACATCAACCTCTTCATCGCCGGTTACGGTACGGTCGGCAAGGCGCTGGTGGACATCATCCGCCGCAACGGAGACGCAATAGCAGCCCGCACCGGCAAACGGCTGCGGATCGCGGGCATTTCCAACAGCCGCCGCTATGTGCTGGATACCGAGGGCATTTCTCCCGAGTGGACAGGTGAGCTGCTTGAAGGAGGGGTCAGTGCTGCGGACGATGCTTATTTCGAGGCTCTTGCCCACACGTCTCTAGAAAACTCCGTGTTTGTCGACTGCACTGCCAGCGAGGATGTGGCCTGCAAGTATCCGCTGCTTTTCCAGCACGGCTACTCGGTGGTAGCCTGCAACAAGATAGCCTTCTCGTTCCCATACTTCCAGTACCGCGCTATCCGCAGCTCGGCCTTGGAAAACGGCGTGAGCCTCAGATATGAGACCACTGTCGGGGCGGCCCTGCCCGTGCTCGATGCCGTATCCCGGTGTGTCTGCAGCGGGGACCGGATTCACCGGATAGAGGCCGTGCTGTCGGGGACGCTCAACTATATTTTCAGTACCTACGACGGCGGTGCTACGGTGACATTCGCCGATACCGTGCGGCAGGCCGTGGCTGCCGGATACGCCGAGCCGGACCCCCGCATTGACCTCAGCGGACGGGATGTGCTCCGCAAGCTGCTGATCCTCGCCCGGGAGGCCGGATTGCCTATAGAAGAGGAGGATGTGGCGGTGGAGCCCCTGCTGCCGGCAGAATATTTCGAGGGCGGCACTGAGGATTTCTACCGCAGGCTGCAGGAGCATGAGCCGGAACTGGCGGCCCGCTACAGGGATGCAGCGGAGAAAGGGCTGCGGCGCCGGGTCGTGGCCTCACTGGTGCATTGTCCCGATGCGGCGACCGGGTACCGCGCCTCCATTGTCCTGAAGGAGGTGGGGGAGGACCATCCCCTGTTCAATCTCTCCGGAACGGACAACGCTGTCATCATAGAGACGGATTTTTATCCCTCGCCGCTGGTGATCCAGGGTGCGGGGGCGGGAGCATACCAGACGGCTTCCGGTATATTGAACGATATTTTAAAATAAACATACCTTATGAAAAGAAATTACAGATTCGAGACCCTGCAGGTCAGGGCGGGACAGGAGATTGATCCGGTGTCCAAGGGCACGGCTGTACCTATCTATCAGAGTACTGCATACGTTTTCGACGACATGGAGTACGGCAAGGAACTGTTCGAGCTCAAGAAGGCGGGCAATATCTACACCCGCATCACCAACACTACCAACGAGGTGTTCGAGAAGCGCATGGCGGCTCTGGAAAACGGCGTGGCGGCCACGGCGACGGCTTCGGGTCAGTCGGCGGTGCTGCTGAGCATCCTCAATATCGCCGGCCCCGGGGACAATGTGGTGACTTCCCCCTTCCTCTACGGCGGCACCTTCACCATGTTCGCCATCACCCTCAGGGACATGGGCATAGAGATGCGTTTCGCGGCCAGCGACAGGGCGGAGGACCTGGAGGCGCTGGTGGACGGCAGGACCAAGGGCATCTTCATTGAGAATCTGGCCAATCCGGCATTCAGCATCCCCGACTTCGAGCCGATAGTGGAGATGGCCCGCCGTCACGGCATCTGCGTCCTGGTGGACAATACCTTCGGCATGGCGGGGTGGCTGCTGCGGCCGGTGGACTGGGGTTGCAACGTGGTCATCCATTCGGCGACAAAATGGATCTGCGGCCACGGCACGGCTCTCGGCGGAGTGGTCGTGGACGGCGGCAATTTTGACTGGACTCCGGAGAAATACCCTCTGCTGGCGGCTCCCTCGGAGAGCTATCATGGGGTGGTGTACACCGAGGTGTTCGGGCGCGGGGCCTTCGCCGGCAGGGTGAGGGTGGACGGCCTGCGCAATCTCGGTCCGGCTCCCTCCCCGTTCAACTCCTTCCTGATGCTCCAGGGCCTGGAGACTCTCTCGCTCAGGGCAGAGCGCTGCTGTGACAATACCCTCGAAGTGGCCCGTTTCCTCCAGCGTCATCCGGCCGTGGAGAGTGTCAACTACCCCGGGCTTGAGGACAATCCCTATCACGCCCTGGGCTGCAAGTACCTCCGGGGCGGCTTCGGGGGAGTGCTCACTTTCAGGGTCAAGGGCGGATTCGACGCCGCCGCGGCTCTGGTGGACCGTCTGGAACTGATCCTGCACGTGGGCAGCGTCGGGGATGCCAAGTCCCTGATAGTGCATCCGGCCTCGACGACCCACTCCCAGCTCAGCCCTTCCGAGCAGGTGGCCGCCGGGGTCTATCCCAACATGCTGCGGCTGTCGGTCGGTATCGAGCATGTGGATGACCTGATCTATGATCTGGAGAATGCTTTGAACTCTTTGGGAAAACAGGAGGTACGGAAATGAAAGTAGCAGTAGTAGGTGCCACCGGACTGGTAGGTGCCGTTATCCTGAAGGTCTTGGAAGAAAGACAATTCCCGGTGTCGGAGCTGCTGCCGGTGGCTTCGGAGCGGTCGGTGGGGCGGACGGTGCGTTTCTCTGGCTCAGAAGTGCCGGTGGTGAGTGCGGAGACTGCCCTGGCGGCCCGGCCGCAGATAGCCCTTTTCTCCGCCGGGGCCGCGGTCTCCCGGGAACTGGCTCCCCGTTTCGCCGCCGTCGGATGCCGGGTGGTGGACAATTCCTCCTGTTGGCGGATGGACCCTGCTGTCCCGCTGGTGGTGCCTGAAATCAACGGCGGTGTGCTGGTAGCGTCGGATATGATTGTAGCCAATCCCAATTGTTCCACGATCCAGATGCTCCTGCCCCTGGCTCCCCTGCACCGCCGCTGGGGTATCCGCCGTATCGTGGTCTCCACCTACCAGTCGGTCTCCGGAACGGGCTACAAGGCCCTGGCGCAGATGGAGGCGGAGCGGGCCGGCCGTCAGTGGGGAGAATATCCGGCGGTCTATCCCCATCCGATAGACCTGAACATCCTGCCGCATATCGACGATTTTCTGGACAGCGGCTACACCAAGGAGGAGATGAAGATGGTCAATGAGACGCATAAGATCCTGGCCGATCCCGGTATAGCCGTGTCTCCGACGACAGTCCGGGTACCGGTTACCGGTGGCCATTCCGAATCCGTCAATGTGGAACTGAGCCGGGATTTCGACCTTTCCGAAGTGCGTTCCGTCATTGCATCCACCCCCGGCTGCGTCCTGCAGGATGATCCCTCAGCCGCCGTTTATCCTATGCCGTTGTACGCCTATGGCCGGGACGAGGTCTTCGTGGGCCGCATCCGCCGCGACCCCACCGTCCCCTACGGCCTTAGCCTCTGGTGTGTGGCCGACAACCTTCGCAAGGGGGCTGCTGTCAATGCCGTGCAGATTGCACAGCTGCTGTTGAAGTACGTGTAGGAAATTTTGCTAACTTGCAGGAAATTTCAAGTACTACCTATTATGAAAAATCTGTTTTCAGCAGCATTTATCGCAGCCGCGGCCGTTCTGTTGTCCGGCTGCACATCTGGGGGCAAGTATGTAATCGAAGGCTCGGGGGACCAGCTGGTGGACGGTCACTGGATGTACGTTTCTGACGGAGTGGACTGGTCGATGCTGGACTCGGCGCTGATAGAGAACGGATCGTTCAGGATAGAGGGGACGGACATGGGCTCGGGTGTGGCCATGCTTTATATGGGGGCCAATTCCGCGCCTTCTGGACTGTATCAGATGAGCGAGATGATTTTCCTCGAGCCTGGAACCGTGTCGCTGGAGTATGTCCCGGACTATGAGATGTATTTCGCGCACGGAACACCTATGAACGACCTTTACTATGAACTGTCTTTCGGGGATGCCGGAGAATATGAGGATCCGCTGGACATCATCCGGGCCAATCACAACGTGCTGGGTCTTACACTCCTGCAGGGTATGCTGGCGATGTCCTCCAAGCCGGAGATCGAGGCGGTCCTGGCGGAGTTTCCCGAGAACATGAAGGCGCATCCGCTCTATATCCAACTGGAGGAGATGCTCGAGCCCATCAAGGCCGACCTCGGAATGCCCTACTGGGATGTCGAGGGCAAGGATGTGGATGGCAATACTGTGCGGCTCAGCGATGTGGTGGAGCGTGACGGCGTGCGCTACGTGCTGCTGGACCTGTGGGCTTCGTGGTGCGGTCCGTGCCGGGAGGAGAATCCCAATCTGGTCAAGCAGTATTCCCGTTTCCGCAGCTCAGGTTTCGAAATATACGGCATGTCTTTCGACAGTGATCCTGAAAGTTGGCGTAAGGCGTTGAAAGAGTTCGGCATGAACTGGACCAATGTCATTACGGAATTCCCGGGAGGTCCACGTACAAGCCCTATCTGGACCGGCTACGGCATGGACGGCATTCCCTGGAACTACCTCATCGACGCCTCCACCGGAGAGATCATCGCCAAGAACCTCCGCGGTGAAGCCCTCGCCGCCGAGCTTGAGGCCCTTTTCGCTGCCTCTGCTGGAGCCAAAGCCGAGTAACGGTAAGCAGTGTTGCGGTGGTTTTTTGTAAACCGCAGTAAATAAGTGGCTTGTAAAATTAACGAGTGCTTTTCGTAGGTATCTGAGTCTACGAAAAGCACTCGTTGTAATTATAACCTGCGGTGAATCAAGTAGTTGCCGAAAAGCCGCGCTCCCCTGCTTACCGTAAATCTTCGTATATCCCATATAATCGGCATTGTCCTCCGCCCCTTAACCACAACGGCAGCATTTCCCGTAATTAGGTGCCGTTGTGGTAAACCCCTTTGACTCCTTCCGAAGGAGTGAGTGCCCGGAGCGTCAGCGACCGAAGCCCCTTCCTCGGAAGGGGTTTGGGGATGGGTAGAAAAGGCGAAGCCGAAGTCGTATCTGCACTCAGTGCAGATACGACTTCAAGGCCTCGACGTACGCAGCGAAAGCCCGCGACCCCGTCTCCGTTATCCTGCACACCGTCCGCGGCTTCTTCCCCGCAAACCCTTTCTCGACAGAGATGTACCCCGCCTCGGAGAGCTTGTCGATCTGCACGCTCAGATTGCCGGCAGTGGCTCCGGTGGCCTCGCGCAGGTACACGAAGTCGGCCTCTTCCATGGTCAGCAGGGTGGACATGATGGCCAGGCGCAGTTCGGAGTGCAGCAGCGGGTCGAGTTTTGCAAATTCTCCCATGGCTGTTACTGTAGTTTACGGTTTTGACGGTTGAATATCAGGCCGGGTATGACCAGGGTCATCAGTGCTGCGAAAGCCATGATCAGCGGAGTGGGTATGTTCAGGAAGTAGTCGCAGGGCAGTCCCGCTATTCCGCAGATAATGCTGAGAATGAATACGGTCCAGGAACTGCAGAGGACTCCGGTGACTGCACCGGCCATGCCCAGAAGCAGTATTATGACACCGTTTGTCGGTATGGGGATGAAGAACGCCATGATGCCGACGGCTATTGCCAGGATTCCGAATATGCCCCATACGATGCCCACGGACTTGGACACGAAATTCTCGCCCTTCCCCTTGCTCTCGATGCGTTTGAAGACCAGCTGATTCAAGAAGAAACCGATGAAGGGAATCAGAAACCAGGCCAGGTTCCACAGATGATTGTTGTCCGAAAGTGTCAGCCCAAGCAGGACGATTCCGGATACGAGGATTACGGTCGTTCCCCAGATGAGCATTGCGGTGCCGCCGCGCCGCTGAAAGTCCCGCTGACTGTTGTTGATTGCCTCTGAGATGATTTCCAATGACTTTTCTACCGAAAGTCCGTTTTTGTCAAAGTTGTTTTCCATTGCTTTAAAATACTTTAAAAAATTAACCAAGTTCTGCAAAAAGAAGAGGGGCGCCGGTCTCCTCTCTTTGTTTATGGTGCAAATATAAACTGATTTATTTTATAAACCAAATTTTCTGCAAAATATTTTCTGTTCCACCTTCGGGAGGTGGGACGGGCGAGGCACGGCGTTTGGCATCAATAATGGTTTTGGTGGCGAGTGTGGAGGATGTTTGTAATGGGGTATGTAGGGGGGAGCTTGTAAGAAACTCGTAATGGGGTGGAGTTTGTGATTGGTGATGTGGCGTAGATTGGGGGAATTTTCCTATATTTGAAAGTTAAATGTTGCGCCTATGAGAAAAGTTGGAAAATCGCTGTTCGCAGCAGTTGCTGCCATAGTTGCCGCCATGATGCTCCTTTCTTGCGGCGGCGGAAACAATCAGAAGATAAAAGTGGCTGTGTTCCAAGGAGACGGAGGTGCCGCGACGTGCATCCGTGAGACGGTGGCGGCTCTCAGTCTGGACGAGGATATGGAGGTGCGGATTGTGCACAGCTGCGATATTGCGGCCGGGGTCCTGGACAGCCTGGATGCTATCGTGATTCCAGGAGGCGGGGGCAGCCGTCAGTATCTCAGTCTGGGTCAGACCAATATGGCTTTGATAAAGGATTTCGTACACCGGGGAGGAGGGGCTGTCGGCATCTGCGCCGGAGCCTATCTGTTCTCCAATACTCCGGACTATACCTGCATGGCCCTGACCGGTGCCCGCGCCATCGACCGCGAGCACGACAACCGCGGCCACGGTATGGCCAAAATGACTCTGAACAAGGAAGGAAAGAAGATATTTCACGAGCTGGCGAAGGAGGACACGTCCTACGTCTTCTATTATGAAGGTCCCGTCTTCGTGGAAAGCGACGTCCCCTATACGTCTTTCGGGACAATGGCGAGCGACGTGCACGAGGAGGGAGGTGCTCCGGCAGGTATGACCAACGGCAAGCCCTTTCTGACCGGCAACGACTACGGCAAGGGCAAGGTATTCACGGTGGTGGGACATCCGGAGGCGACTCCAGGCAAGATGTGGATGGTGCCCCGTATGGTGCGCTGGACCCTCGGCAAGCCGTTGAAGACGTATCCGGCCGAGGTGCTTACACCCCCTGTGGCTCCAGAGGAGATACTCATGAGTGTGGACGACCTGCGCTACGAGTCACAGTGTTTCCAGACCTTCCTGTATGGTACGGCTCAGGAGAAGGTGGCAGCCCTCGGATGGCTCGAGGACCACTATTCCTGGGACTGCAAGACCTGGCTGCAGGGACTGCTCTACGATGCCTCTCCTCAGGTGAGAGCGAGGGCCGCGAAGTACATCGGGACGATACAGTACCTGCCTTACGAGGCTGACCTGAAGGCCGCGCTGCTGAGGGAGAACGACACGAAGGCCCGTGCGGCCATGCAGCAGGCGCTGGATGCGCTGGCGGCTCTAAGACCATGGAAATAGTTTAAAGTGAAATTTTATTTTATAAACTTAATACCTGATATTATGATTAAACAAGTATTGACTATCTGCGCGGCTGCGGCTGTGTCCGTGTCCGCAATGGCTCAGGGCGGCATCACCGATGAGATGATGACTCAGATCCGTCAGGGCTGGCAGGGAACTCCCGAGGAACTGGCTCTTCGCAACGCCATCTCTGCCAACGACATCAACAAACTGTCGGTAAGGCAGGGCATTGAGTCCACTTATGATTTTTATTTCTCCGACGAGGTGAAATCCAAGGGTATCTCCGACCAGGAGTCCAGCGGCCGCTGCTGGCTTTTCTCCGGTATGAACGTGCTGAGGGCCGCCATGATTGAGAAATACGGCCTCGGCCCCTTCGAGTTCTCCCAGAACTACATCTTCTTCTACGACCAGCTCGAGAAGGCCAACCTTTTCCTCCAGGGCATCATCGATACCCGTGATCTTCCTATGGATGACCGCAAGGTGGAGTGGCTTTTCCGTCACGCGATAGGAGACGGCGGCCAGTTCACCGGAGTATCCGACCTGATAACCAAATACGGTCTGGTCCCCTCCAATGTGATGCCCGAGACATACTCCAGCAACCACACTTCCGGAATGTCCCGTCTGCTGAATCTCAAACTCAAGGAGTTCGGCCTGGAACTCAGGGAGAAGACAGGCTCTAAGAAGGAACTGCCCGCCATGCTCGAGCAGCGCAAGGTGGAGATGCTGGCCTTTGTATACCGTTTCCTCGTGCTCAATCTCGGCGAGCCCCCCGTGGAGTTCACTTGGACCATGTATGACGCCGAGGGCAAGCCTGTCAGCACAAAGACCTACACCCCGAAGTCATTCTATGACGAGTATGTGGGCGTGGACCTGAAGAACAACTATGTGATGCTGATGAACGACCCTACCCGCGAGTTCTACAAGGTCTATGAGATAGAGTATGACCGCCATCAGTATGACGGTAAGAACTGGCTGTACATCAATCTTCCCATCGAGGAGATCGAGGCAATGGCCATCGCATCCATCAAGGACGGTACCATGATGTACTTCTCCTGCGACGTGGGCAAGTTCCTCGACAGGCAGAACGGCGTGCTGGATGTGGATTACTACGATTACGGCTCACTCATGGGAACAACCTTCGGTATGGACAAGCGCGAGAGAATCCTCACCGGCTCCAGCGGCTCGTCCCACGCCATGACCCTTATGGCAGTGGACCTGGATGAGAACGGCAACGCCAGGAAATGGAAAGTCGAGAATTCCTGGGGCATGACAGGCCACAAAGGTCATCTGGTGATGACCGACGAATGGTTCGAGGAATACATGTTCCGTCTGGTAGTGGAGAAGAAGTATGTGCCCGAGAACATTCTCAAGCTTCTGGACACTGCTCCCACCATGCTTCCGCCCTGGGATCCCATGTTTGCGGAGGAACTTTAATTCAGACGGTAATGGAACGCCTGCGCAGAATCTGGCTCTTCTATTACGAAGGCTTCAGGGACATGTCATCCCTCGGCAGGACTTTGTGGATTGTAATTCTCCTGAAGCTGTTTATCATGTTCGCCATCCTGAGAGTCTTCTTCTTCCGTCCGGCTCTTGCAGACTGTGAGTCGGACGCGGAGAAGAGCCGGACGGTGATAGAGAATCTTACCAAGTAATATTAATGCTAAAACCATAAACAAATGCTTTTAACGACACTGGTAGACCTTTCAAGGTGGCAGTTCGCTCTGACTGCAATGTATCATTGGCTGTTTGTGCCCCTGACTCTAGGTCTGGGCTTTCTTATAGCCTTTATGGAGACCCGGTACGTGATGACCGGAGATGAGTTCTGGAAGAGGACCACGAAGTTCTGGATGAAGCTTTTCGCCGTCAACTTCGCGATGGGAGTGGCGACGGGTATCATCCTGGAGTTCGAGTTCGGTACCAACTGGAGCAACTATTCATGGTTTGTGGGTGACATATTCGGTGCCCCGCTGGCCATAGAGGGTATTTTCGCATTTTTCATGGAAAGTACCTTCTTCGCTGTGATGTATTTCGGCTGGAACAAGGTCAGCAAGAAGGCCCATCTGGTATCGACATGGCTTACGGCCATAGGAACCAACCTCTCTGCAATATGGATTCTCATAGCCAATTCCTGGATGCAGTATCCTATAGGAATGGAGTTCAATCCGGATACGGCCCGCAGCGAGATGACCGACTTCTGGCAAGTGGTGTTTTCGCCGGTGGCCATCAACAAGTTCCTGCATTCGGTGACCAACGGTTATGTGCTGGCATCGATATTCGTGATTGCCGTATCGTCATGGTTCCTGCTGCGCAAGCGGGAGCAGACACTGGCACGCAAGTCCATCCGCATAGCCTCGGTATTCGGTATAATATCCCTTGCAGTGCTTATAGGTACCGGTGACGGATCCGCCTACAATGTGGCAAAGGTGCAGCCGATGAAGCTGGCTGCCATGGAGGGACTGTACGACGGCTCTGAGAAAGCGCCATTAGTAGCCGTAGGTATCCTTAATCCCGACAAGGACATCATAGGCGGGGAGGGTGCAGACGAGGACCCTTACCTTTTCGAAATATCCTTCCCCAACATGCTCTCATTCCTTGCGACCCGTCAGGCAGACGGTTTCGTGCCAGGTATCAATGATATCATCAAAGGTGGATACGAGTTCACCGACAGGGAGGGCAACACCTACATCGAGCCCTCGTTTGCCGAGAAAAAGGCAATGGGTACGGCGGCAGTCACGGCCCTGGCCGACTATCAGACAGCCAAGGAGTCCGGAGACACCCAGGCAATGGCTCAGGCCGAGGCAGTGCTGGAGCAGAATTTCGACTACTTCGGCTACCACTATGTGGAGGAGCCCGAGGACCTCGTGCCCAATGTTCCCCTGGTATTCTACGCCTTCCATATCATGGTGGCCCTCGGCATGTTCTTCATCCTGCTCTTTATCCTCTACATCATCTTCGAGTGGAAGAACCTCATCGTCAAGGATAAGCACAAATGGCTCCTGTGGCTCGGCATCATCAGCGTGCCTCTGGTATACATCTGCTCGCAGTCGGGCTGGATAGTAGCCGAGGTAGGCCGTCAGCCCTGGACGATCCAGAACCTGCTTCCCGTGAATGCGGCCGTATCGGGAGTCGAGTCCGGCAACGTTCTCACGACCCTGATCATTTTTGCAGTCCTGTTCACCGCCATGCTGTGCGTGGAGATCAGCATCATGCTCAAACAGATTAAGAAAGGAGGAGAATAATTATGGATACACTGTATTTTCTGCAACATTACTGGTGGGCTCTGGTAGCCCTTCTTGGAGCTATTCTGGTGTTCCTGCTGTTCGTACAGGGAGCACAGGGTCTGCTGCTCCGCACTGCTTCCTCAGAGGAGGAAAAGGATTTTGTAGTAAAATATGCAGGGCATAAATGGGAAATAACCTTCACGACCCTCGTGACTTTCGGAGGTGCCGCCTTCGCATCCTTCCCCCTGTTCTACTCGACCAGTTTCGGCGGAGCCTACTGGCTGTGGATCTGTATTCTGCTGCTTTTCGTAATTCAGTCATTCTCCTTCGAATACCGTAAGGCTGCAGGCAACCTCTTCGGCGCCCGTACATTTGAGCTATTCCTCTTTCTCAACGGTGCTCTTGGAACATTCCTGCTCGGGGTGGCTGTCGGTACTTTCTTCACCGGCGGGGCCTTTACGGTGGACAAGGTGTCCATAACGGATGCTGCGTCTCCGGCCATTTCCCGCTGGGCAAACGGCTGGCACGGACTGGACGCTCTGGCAAATCCGATGAACCTGCTTCTTGGAGTAGTGGTATTCCTGGCTGCCAGGACTCTTGGACTGCTCTACCTTCTGATGAAACCGGATGTAGGTGCATTTGCGGAGAAATGCCGTAAGAGGCTGATGATCACGGCTCCTGCCTTTGTCCTGACATTCGTGGCTTTCGTGCTGTGGATGTTCCTCAAGACCGGATATGCGGTGGATCCCGCTACAGGCACAATATCTGCCGAGCCTTTCAAGTATCTGCACAATATGCTGCACACCTGGTGGATAGCCGTAGTGTTCCTGTCAGGAGTGGTGCTCGTACTCGCCGGACTTGCAAGGCATTTCCTCGGCAAGGGAGTCAGACAGAACTTCTACATCGTGGGCGGCGGAGCCTTGCTGGCTGTCTGGGCTATCCTGCTCTGCGCCGGTTTCAATGACACCGCCTACTACGTATCGACCGTGGACCTGCAGAGCTCCCTGACTCTCTACAACAGCTCTTCGAGCCTCTTCACCCTCAAGGTGATGGCCTGGGTGTCCATAGCGATTCCCTTTGTCATAGCCTATATCGTATGGGCATGGCGCAAGATGCGGTAGAGTGCTGTTGTCTATATGACGAAAAGCGCCGGGGAAAAACCCCGCCGCTTTTTGCTATGGTGTGTTATGTCCGTGGACTAGAGGAGCTGGCCGCGTGCATTCTCGATAGCGCCCTTGAGCTCGAGGAGCTGGTCGCGGAGCTCGGCTGTGTTGGTGGCGTTGATTACCTCGAGAGGCTTCAGAATGGTCTGGAGCTGTTCAAGCTCGGGATGGTAGGGAATCAGGGACTTGATACCCTCGTGTACGAGGATGAAACGGTAGGAAACCTCTGAAGCGGCCTTGTCATCGAAGCAGGGCAGGAACTTGTCGATGTTCTGAGTGATGATGAAGAGCTGCTCTATGGTACCGGCAACTACGGCCTCCCAGAAAAGGTTGACTGTACCGGCCTTTACGGACTCGTTGTAGAATTTCTCTATTCTGGACTCGAGGGAACCCTCTGACTGGGCGTTACCGAAGGCAGGATTATTGATGTCGGCCTGCAGTTTGGCGATAGCCTGCTTGTAGCTGTCGACAGGCATGCCGTAGAGCTGGGCGACTGTCATGTCGCAGCCCAGCATGACCACTGCTCTGTATTTCTCGTTGAGGGTAACGGCCTCGTCAGCCTTGGATGCAGGGAGAAGGTATGCGGGTTTGTTCCTCTTCTCCTTGTCTGTAAGAGTGATTTCTCCGTTCTGGATATCGACGATGACAGGGGTAGAGAGACGTCCCATTTCCTTAACGAGGGAGTCGAGCTTGATCTTGAGATCGGCCTTGATGTACTGCTCTTCTACGTTGGTTTTGGTCTCGGATTTTTTCTTGTTGCCTTGATTGTTGCCGCAGGCGCACACAAGTACCGTCATGGCGGCAGCTAAGATGAGAGTGATTTTTTTCATCGCGGTTAGATATTATTTGATAGTTATTTTCCTAAAAAATATTTTACCGAGCAAAGATAGGATGTTTTGTAAAAAATAGCAACTAATTTCCACGTTTTCTCAGGAACCTCCCGGGAATATCCAGGAAGAGCAGTAATCCGGCACTCAGGCACATAAGGACAAGAATCCCTATATTGTATGCCAGGGTGCTGATTTTCAGATTTCCTACAATTTTGGTCGAACTGTAGAACGGGGCCCTGCCGTTATGGGAGGGAGGGTCGAGCCATACTTGTCCGACCTTGGGCACGATGGTCCCGTCGATTACGGTGTACAGCTCGTCCGAGGCAGAATTGATGACCAGAGACTCCAGAAAATTGTTCCAGTTGTCCCTGCGCAGCTCCAGCAGCGCTTCCCGTCCGTATTTGTTCCGGTAGTCCGTAAGAATCCGGTCGGCTGCGAGGGTGGCTCCGGTGCCTATTGTCCCCAGAGTGTCTTCTGCGTAAGTCAGCCATTCCCTGATGTCTGCCCGCATAGTTGTGTCGAATGTTCCGTAGCGGATATCTTCCAGCCGGCCTTCATATGGTCTGATGTCGAACCGGTCCCAGAGTACCGGTATTCCGCGGCGAACTGTCTCCAGGTCCGTGCTGTCGGCATTCTCCAGCCTCGAGTCCAGTTCGCTGATGTATGCGGTGCGGTAGTACTGGGTCTGGTACTTGACCTTGTCGTATCCGAAGATGTCCCTCTCGAAATCATTGTAGGCAAATGAGCTGACAGCCAGGGCTTCGAAGGCCCACCGCGAGGGAATCACGTCCCCGATTACCGGTACATTCCCCGTGGTTGAGCGCGGTGTGAGGTCCTCGAACTTGACCACCAGGCCGCAGAGCAGGATCTGGGGAATGAGCAGCAGGGGAATGGTGATGTATATCGAGACTATCGAACTCAGGGACTGGGAGAGGATGAGGCCGGTCAGGTTGGCCAGTACAGCCGAGAGGAAGAGAATGAGCCACCAGAACCAGAATCCGAATCCGATGCCCATGACGGTGTTTCCGACCAGGATAAAGAGCAGGGTCTGGATAAGTGACACTCCGCCAAGGTAGATTATCTTGGACCACAGGTAGGAGGAACGGGACAGCCGCAGGAACTTCTCCCGCTTGAGCAGGGCCCTGTCCCTGAAAATTTCCTCGGCACTGACGCTCATCCCGGCGAAAATGGCCACGATGACTGCCATGAAGAGATAGGATACCAGGTTCTTGTTGTCAACGACGGTGTATCCGCTTTCGGGAGCGTAGCGGGTGAGCAGGGCTACAATCAGGGCAAGCAGTGGGGTCTCGGCAAGGGTGATGAGCAGGTATTGGGTGTCGGGAAGCTTGGTCCGCAGGTTTCTCTGCAGGAAAATCAGCAGCTGTTTCAGGCGCGAAGGGCGTTTCTGCTCCGTGTGCGGGATATCCCTGTGTCCCGGTTCTTCGCTCCTGTCCACGCGGTCGAGATACATTCTGTGCCATTCCTGCGGGGTGACTTTGCGGCTGTCGGTGATTTTTCCGCTGTCGTCGAGGGCCTTTTCGTCAATGATGTTGAGTATGATTTCCGGATTGACATTGCCGCAGAGGGAGCAGGTGCTGACTTCTGCATCGGCGTAGTTGGCAGCCCGCTTGAAGTAGGTGACGGCCTCGATCGGATTGCCGTCGTAAACCGGATAGCCGCCTCTGTCGAGCAGCCACAGCCGGTCGAAGAGCTTGAATATGTCGGATGAAGGCTGGTGGATATTGACCACTATGAGCTTTCCTTTATAGGTCTGTTCCTTGAGCAGGTTGATTACCTTCTCGGAATCGGATGAGGATAGGCCGGAGGTGGGCTCGTCCAGAAACAGTACTGCAGGTTCGCGGATGAGCTCGAGGGCGATGTTGAGCCGTTTGCGCTGGCCTCCGGAGATGTATTTGTGGATAGGTGAGCCGACTTTCAGATGCTTGGTGCTCTCAAGGCCGAGTTCCCGGAGTATGGTGTCCACCCTGGCGGATATCTCCTCCATGCTCAGGTCGGCGAAGCAGAGGCGGGCGGTGAACATCAGGTTCTCATAGACTGTCAGTTCCTCGATCAGCAGGTCGTCCTGCGGTACGAAACCGATCAGGTCCTTGACCTTGGGGTCAGCGACGTCATAGCCGTTGAGGGTAACCGAGCCGCTGTCGGGGCGGAGAGTGCCGTTGAGCAGGGACAGCAGTGTGGACTTGCCGGTACCGCTGCCGCCCATGACGGCTACGAGCTGCCCGCTGCGGAGGTCGAAGGTGAGGCCGTGCATTCCGTTGTCGCTCCCGGGGAAGCGGAAGTTGATGTCCCTTCCTGAGAGGATTATTTCCTGTCGGCGGCTGCCGGTGTCATAGAGGGCCGAAATGTTGCTGTAGTAGAGCGGGGCCATGTGCCGGCTCTTGAGCACGCCGCTCTGCTGCCATACGAGGAAGGTCCCGGGAAGGACGGGGATATCGTTCATCAGCACGGTGTCCGGACCGTTGTAGCAGAAGAGTATCTTGTTGTATCTCTCCAGGCGGATCAGCCGCAGCTCGCCGTTCAGTCCCTCGCGGGTTAGGGTGAGCACCCGTGCGTTCGTCTCTCCGGACACATAGCATACGAAGTCCTCGAAGATGTCCCCGTCCACTTCGAAGAGCTCAGCCACCTTGCGGAATATCTGCAGGTTCCCCTCCGATATGCTCTCTCCTTTCTGCGAGCCGGGAGTGGGATCGCAGAATTCCATCAGACGCAGCAGCATCAGGGTCTGGTCCTCGCGGGATATCCTGTGCTTGATGTTGCTGCAGATACCTTCGATGATGGCGTCCTTGTCCAGCTCCGGCGATATGTCGTAGAAGTCCCTCAGGTCAGAGTACAGCGGTAGGTAGTCGTCCAGCATCCTGACGCCGAAGTGCTTGGTCAGGTAGTTGGAGAGCATCTGCAGGGACCGGCTCTTGTCGGTCCTGTTCACTGCGCCGAAGAGGGCGAAGAGATTCAGAAGTCCGGACAGTAGGATGTCATTCATAGAGATATAAGGTGTGTTTAAAATTGAGAATGAGGCTGTGCCCGAAAGATGTTTCCAGCCACAGCCTCATTGACTAAATCTCAGGTGTGCCCGTTATTTCACTACAGGAACCAGATTGCGGTCTCCGTAGCCGTTGTCCACGCGGGCGCATGCGGGCCAGAACTTGTTGTCGCGGATCCACTCGAGGGGATAGGCGGCCTCCTCGCGGGAGTAGGGATGGCTCCAGGAGTCGGAGCATACCTCCTCGGCGGTGTGGGGCGCCATCTTCACGACGTTGTCGTTCTTGTCGGCCTTGCCTTCCTTGATGGCCTCGCACTCTCTCTTGATGCTGATCATGGCGTCCACGAAGCGGTCGAGCTCCTCGAGGGATTCGCTCTCGGTGGGCTCCACCATCAGGGTCTCGTGTACGGGGAAGGAGAGGGTGGGAGCGTGGAATCCGTAGTCCATCAGACGCTTGGCGATGTCGGTGGCGTCCACTCCGTAGTCAGCCTTGAAGTTCTGCAGGTCTACGATGCACTCGTGGGCCACACGTCCGGTGACTCCGGTGTAGTAGATGTTGAACTCCTTGGACAGGCGGGAAGCGAGGTAGTTGGCATTGACGATGGCCATCTCGGTAGCCTTGCGCAGTCCGTCAGGACCGAGCAGCTTTATGTAGGCGTGGGTGATGGGGGCGAGCAGGGGGCTTCCGTAGGGAGCCGAAGCCACTGCTGTCACGCCGTGACCGCCGCACTGGGGCATTACGGGATGTCCGGGTACGTAGGGAGACAGATGGGCTGCCACGCAGATGGCGCCTACGCCGGGACCGCCGCCGCCGTGAGGCATTGCGAAGGTCTTGTGCAGGTTGAGGTGGCATACGTCGGCGCCGATGAAGCCGGGGTTGGTGATGCCGACCTGACCGTTCATGTTGGCTCCGTCCATGTAGACCTGGCCTCCGTTCTCATGGATGATGTTGCATATCTCGCGGATCTTGACCTCGAATACTCCGTGGGTCGAAGGATAGGTGATCATGATGCCGGCCAGGCTGTCCTTGTTGGCCTCGGCCTTCTGGCGCAGTTCGTCCACGTTGATGTTGCCGTGCTCGTCGCAGCCGACCAGGACAATGTTGAATCCGGCCATGGCGGCGCTGGCAGGGTTGGTTCCGTGAGCGGAGGTAGGGATGACGACGGTGTTGCGCGAGCCCTGGCCCTGAGCCTCGAGATAGCGGCGGATGGTCATCAGACCGGCGTACTCGCCTGCGGCGCCGGAGTTGGGCTGCAGGGAGCAGCGGTCAAATCCGGTAATGACGCAGAGGTCATGCTCCAGTTCGGAGAGTATCTGGTTGTAGCCCTCGGTCTGCCATGTGGGTGCGAAAGGATGCACGTCAGTGAGTTCGCTCCAGCTCAGGGGCAGCATCTCGGCTGCGGCGTTGAGCTTCATGGTGCAGGAGCCCAGAGGTATCATGGAGTGGGTCAGGGAGATGTCCTTGCGCTCGAGTTTCTTGATGTAGCGCATCATCTCGGTCTCCGAGTGGTACTTGTTGAATATGCTCTCGGTGAGGATGGCGCTCTCCCTCTTCATGGGCACGGGATACTCGCTGCCGCGGGCGCACTCGGCCTTGACACCGAAGATCTCAGCGATCTTCACGGCCTCGGCGCAGTCGGACAGCTCGTCGAAGGAGATCTGTACGGTCTGGTCATCGGGATAGTAGAAGTTGAAGCCTGCGGCCTCGGCCTTCTCGCGGATCTCGCCGGCGTTGACTCCGAGTACGCGGATGGTGTCGAAGAAGTCCTCGTTGGCGAGCTTATATCCACCCTTGCGGAGCAGGGCTGCCATAGCATGGGCGTAGTTGAAGGCGTTCATGGCTATCTCGCGGATGCCCTCGGGTCCATGGTAAGCGGCGTACATGCCGGACATCACTGCCATCAGGGCTGTGGCGGTGCAGATGTTCGATGTGGCCTTCTCCCTCTTGATGTGCTGCTCGCGGGTCTGGAGGGCCAGACGGAGGGCATTCTTGCCGAGACGGTCAACGGATACGCCGATGATACGGCCGGGAATGTTTCTCTTGTACTGGTCGCGGGTAGCCATCCAGCCTGCTGTAGGACCGCCGTAACCCATGCCGAGTCCGAATCTCTGGGCAGTACCGACAGCTACGTCGGCTCCCCATGCGGCGGGCTCCTTCATGACGGCCAGTGCGAGGATGTCGCAGTGGGCGGCCACGAGCATACCGGCCTTGTGGGCTGCGTCGCAGAATGCGGTATAGTCGCGCACCTCACCGTCAGCTGCGGGATACTGGAGCAGCGCTCCGTAGCACTCGGGGTCGAAACCGGCTGCGAGGACTTCCTTCCAGTCGCCTACGGTTACCTTTATGCCCAGACCCTTGGCCCTGGTCTCGATGACCGAGAGCACCTGAGGGAAGATGTTCTGGTCCACGAAGAAGGTGTTCTTTCCGGCCTTTACGGCGTCGCGGGGACGGAGCTCGTGGATCATCCTCATGGCCTCACCGGCGGCGGTGGCGTCGTCCAGCATGGAGCAGTTCGACATGGGGAAGCCGGTCAGGGAGGAGATCATGGTCTGGAAGTTGATGAGAGCCTCCAGGCGGCCCTGGGATATCTCGGCCTGATAGGGAGTGTAGGAGGTGTACCACGAGGGGTTCTCGAAGATGTTGCGGGAGATTACGGGCAGCGAGGCGGTGCCGTAGAAGCCCAGGCCGATCATCGAGCGGAAATGTTTATTCTTGGAGGCAACCTCCTTGAGACGTGCCAGATAGGCATGCTCGGACACGTGCTCATCCAGCTTGAGGGGCTCGCTGAGCAGGATGTCGGAGGGAATAGTCTGCTTGATGAGCTCGTCTACGGAGCCCACGCCGATGACATCCAGCATGTGCTTGATCTGAGACTGTCTCGGACCGTTGTGTCTGTCTACAAAATTGAGTGGCATAGTCAGTGTTTTTTATGAATTTTAAAGGATTTTCTAACAAGCCTCAAATGTAGTAATTTTTTCAACTCATACTGCACCTATTTCCATCTTTCCAGGTCAAATCTCAGATGGATGAAAAGCAGTATCGTGAAAGTCAGGAAGGATGAGCCTCCGTAGCTGATCAGCGGCAACGGTATGCCCACCACCGGCATGATGCCTATGGTCATGCCCACATTGACGAACACGTGCATGAAGATGATTGAGGCCACACAGTAACTGTACACCCGCGCACCCCTGTCCTTCTGTTTCTCGGCCGACGTGACGATGCGCATTATGATGATGAGGTAGAGGACCAGTACGGTAATGCTGCCGATAAAGCCCCATTCCTCTCCGATGGTGCAGAAGATGAAGTCTGTGCTCTGTTCCGGGACGAAGTTGAACTTGGTCTGTGTCCCCTCCAGGAAGCCCTTGCCGGTCAGTCCTCCGGACCCAATGGCTATCTTGGACTGATTGACATTGTACCCGGCTCCCATCAAGTCCTGGGATATGCCCAGCAGGTTCTCTATCCTGTCGCGGTGGTGCGGCTGAAGTACATTGTGGAATATGAAGTCCACCGAGAATACCAGGACCAGGGAGAGCGCCAGGGACAGGACGTAGACGCCCCAGCCCTTCATCTTGTTGCGGACATTGTGGACAATGAACCAGATGAGGAAGGGGGCAATGATGATCAGCAGCCAGTACTCCGCCGCCATGCCGGTGACACGGGCGACCGCCTCGACCGACAGCAGCCTGGGAATGAAGGCCGCGGCCGCGATGAAGGCGGCATATATGAGGAAGACCCGCACGGGGGTGCGAGAGGTCAGGGTCCGGATGATTCCGATGGTGCCGACAGTCAGGAGGATGGAGACGAAGGGGGAGAATTTGAGCGTCACCAGGAACAGCAGGACGGCGTATCCGGTAAATCCCAGTATCCTTCCGGGCAGTCCCTCCCTGTAAAGCATGAAGGCCAGTGAACAGTACACCAGTATCGTTCCTACGTCCGGTTCGAGGGCTATCAGTCCCACCGGGACAATGATGATGGCGGCCACCTTCAGGAAGTCGGCGGCCCTGGTAAGGTTGAAGCCGTATGAGCCCATGACCCGGGAAAGGCAGAGGGCGGTGGCTATCTTCGAGAATTCCGAGGGTTGTATGGCGATTCCTCCGGGAAGGCTGAGCCAGGACTTGGAGCCGTTGACCTCGTGCCCGAAGATCAGTACGGCTACAAGGAGCACCGCCGAAAGGATGTACAGGGGCCAGGAGACGGTTTTGTAGAATCTGGAGTTGAGGAAAAGCACAATGACGGCTATTACGGCGGCCACGCCTATCCACAGCAGCTGGTTGCCGCTGCGCGAGGCCAGGGAGAAGATTCCCTCGGCGTCCTCGCTCCATGTCGAGGCATAGATATTCAGCCATCCGAACACCGCCAGTAGGACGTAGCATCCGATGACTGCCCAGTCCAGTTTTCTATATGTCTTTCCAGCGGGGCTCATCGATCGTCTTTTTTAGGAGGTACGTAATCAGGACTGGCCGGTACTTTGTGCAGGAGGTTGGCATCCAGCATCCGCTGTTCCAGCCAGCGGCGGTTGGAGGCTATCTCTCCGTTGAGGTATTTCTCTACCATCAGGGAGGCTACGGGTGCTGCCCAGGTGGCGCCGAATCCGGCATTCTCAATGTACACAGCAATGGCTATCCTGGGGTTCTCCCTCGGGGCGAAGCAGACGAAGACAGCGTGCTCGTCTCCGTGTGGATTCTCGGCCGTGCCGGTCTTGCCGCAGATGTCCAGGCCCTTGACCGCAGCCACACGTGCGGTGGCGCCCTCTCCGGCTGGAGCATTGACAGCCTGGTACATTCCCTCTATGACTTTCTCGAAGTGGGTTGTATCAACCATAGTGTAGTGCTTTTCCTGGAACCGGCTGTTCAGGGTGTCGTTGTCATGGTCCCGGACGATGTGGGGAATCCGGTACCAGCCACGGTTGGCTATGGTTGCGGCAAGGTTGGCCAGATGCAGGGGCGTACATCCGAGTTCTCCCTGGCCTATGGACAGGGAAATGACCGAAAGTGCCTTCCATCCGCCCTTGCCGTAGACTCGGTCGTATGTGGCTGAGGTAGGAACGAATCCGGCGATCTCCGAGGGGAAGTCGGAGCCCAGCTTCGTACCGAACCCGAAACTTCTGACGTACTCAGCCCAGCGGTCCATGGCAGCAGCCTCGGAGCCGTAGATGGGATTTTCCAGAATATCCTGGAAGAGATAGCAGAAATAGGAATTGCACGAGACCATAATCGCTTCTGTGAAATTTACGGGGGACTTATGATAATGGCACCCCACGCTGATGCCGCGGGCATGAAAACCGTCGCGGCAGGGAAATTCAGTGTCAGTGGATACTCTTCCTTCCTGCAGCCCGATGAGGGCGTTGACCAGTTTGAAGACCGAGCCGGGAGGCTGGGGCGACATTACGGCCCTGTTGAACATAGGGGTGAAGGGGTCTGCCGCTATCTCTTTATAGTATTTGTTGATCTCACCAAGTACCGAGACGTTGATGCCTGGTGATGATACCATTGACAGAATCTCCCCAGTGGCCGGCTCTATGGCGATTACTGAGCCTACTTTGTTGCGCATGAGTTCTTCCCCGTAGTTCTGCAGTTCGGCATCGATTGTCGACACCACGTCCTTCCCCGGTACCGCGGGTTTGTCGAATTCTCCGTTGCGGTACGAGGACTGTATCCTGTTGCTGGCGTCGCGGAGGTATATGCTGTAGCCCTTCTCGCCCCTGAGCATCGGCTCGCAGGTCTCCTCCAGTCCTGTCCGTCCGGTATAGTCTCCCGCTTCGTAATCGGGATGTCTCTCCAGAAAGTCCCGGTCCACTTCGGTGACATAGCCGAGAAGGTTGCCTCCGGCATTGTAGGGATACATGCGGGTAGTGCGGGGCACACCCCGGAATTCGGGGAACTTGTGGGCCACTTCTATGAAACGGCTGTACTGCTCCTGGGAAATCTGGCTTACGAAGGTCACTGTCCGGTATCCGATTCTGGTGCGGTACATCCGGTACTCACTGAACTTGTCCCTGACGTACTGCGGGTTCAGATCCAGTATGCGGCACAGCTCCAGAGTGTCGAACGGACGGACATAGCGGGGGGTGACCATAATGTCATAGGTATTTTTGTTGCCTACCAGTACCTTGCCGTTGCGGTCCAGGATTAGGCCCCTGGCCGGGTGGCGGGTCTGGTACAGGAGGGCGTTGTTGTCTGCGCTGATCTTGAAGCTGTTGTCCAGCAGCTGCAGGCGGAACAGTTGGGCGGTGAGAAGCAGGAATGCCACTGCCAGGCCGGTCATCAGATATTGGTACCTGTGCTTGCCGTCATTCATGGTCTCTTACCTCCTCCTGTTGCGGTCTATGCTGATCATATATAGGATAGCCATCAGCAGTGTGTTGACGACGAAGGAAATTCCCAGTCTGGCCAGGCAAAGTCCGACCGGCCGGAATCCGGAAGAGTCCAGGAGGATATACACTGTCAGGCAGATGAGCACCAGAGGCATCGAGTACAGGACGAAATTCCGGAGACCCATGGTGTCGATCCCCTCGCGCTTCTCTTTCTCCTTCGGAGCAGTCAGTTCGAAAATGCCCTTGCGGCAGACCCCTGCGGCAGTCATGGCTGCGGCGTTCATGCCGGGTATGCCGTTGCCCAGAATGTCCACAGCCAGTCCGAGAACGAAACCGGCCGTCATGGAGGGAATGGAGCCCCATTTAGGAGGAAGGGCCAGGACGATGAACAGGCATAGGAAAATGTCCAGGTAGACACTGAGGTTGATATAGTTGTCCAGTGCCCCCTGTGCCAGTATCAGCAGCAGTGCGAGAATCGTGTGACGGGCCGCGCTCATGACTGTTCACCTCCTTTTTCCTGCTGGTCGTCCATAAGGTCGTTCAGTTCCTGGATGTCTCTGCGCGAAACCACGTATACTTGCCTGAGCCTGGAAAATTCCTCAAAGAGGTCTATAGTCAGGTCGTAGTTGACACCGTCCCTTAGCATTTGCCCGCTGACGGTACCTACTGGTATGCCTGGCGGATAGATGAGGGAGTATCCGCTGGATACCACAGTGTCTCCGTAGGTGAAGGAGGTGTGAACGGGGATATCGTGCAGGATGATCTTTCTGGGAGACTTCCCGTCCCACTGAATCACGCCGAAGGTATTGCTGCCGGTGAGGGTTCCGCTGGCCATATTGTCGATGTCAAGTATGGAGGAAACTTTCGAGTATTTCTCTCCTGCGCTGAGGATGTATCCTATGATTCCCCTGTCGGTTACCACGCCCATGTCCTCGGCGATACCGTCACGCTTCCCCTTGTTGATGATGAGGATGTTGTGAAGACGGTCAGTGCTGTTGGACACTACCAGTGCCGGGATATAGTCGAAGAGCGGGCTTTCAGTAAGGAGCGAGTCCGGTACGGCCAGGTCGCTCAGGGCGGCCTGAAGTCTGTCGTTCTCGCGGCGCAGGGCTACGTTTTCCTCGGAGAGCCTCCTGTTGATCTTGCCGAGACTGAAGTACCGGCCTACGTTTCCGGCTCCGGAAGAGAAAGTGTTGGTTACAGCGGAGACGGACCTGAGTATGTCCGAACGCTGGATAACACTGTTCCGGGATATAAGCCAGACAGCAGCAGTCTCCAGGAGGATGAAGACGAGAAAGTTGATCAGGTGCAGTATGTACTTGTTCCGGTCTTTCATCAGCTCTCGGTGAAGACTGTTCTACCGCATCAGGAAAGGATACTGTGAGGGATTGCGCAGGGCAATGCTGGTTCCGCGTGCCACTGCTCTCAGAGGGTCCTCGCCTATGTGGAAGGGTATGTTTATCTTGTCGTAGAGCCTCTTGTCCAGGCCTCTGAGCAGGGCTCCGCCTCCGGTGAGGAAGATACCTTTCTGCACGATGTCCTGATACAGCTCGGGGGGAGTCTGTTCCAGCACCTGCAGTACTGCCGCCTCGATTTTGGCCACGGATTTGTCCAGGCAGTGGGCCACTTCCTGGCTGGTGACGGCTATCTCAACGGGGTGGGCGGTCATCAGGTTGGGACCGCGGACGATGAAGGGCTCGGGGGTTTCCTCCAGGTCGGGAATGGCTGCGCCTATGCGGACCTTTATCTCCTCGGAAGTAATCTCACCTACTTTGATGTTGTGCTGCTGGCGCATGTACTGCTGTATGTCGGATGTGAACACGTCTCCGGCCACCCTGATGGACTGGCTGGTAACGATGCCGCCAAGAGAGATGACGGCGATCTCTGAGGTACCTCCTCCTATGTCCACCACCATGTTGCCTACGGGCGCATTGACATCCAGACCGATACCCATCGCAGCCGCCATAGGCTCGAAGATCATGTATATGTCCCTGGCTCCGGCATGCTCGGCCGAATCGCGCACGGCCCTGATCTCCACCTCAGTGCTTCCCTTGGGGATGCAGATCACCATCTTGAGGTTGGGAGTGAAGAACGTGCGGCGGTAGTTGATCATCTTTACGAATCCCCTTATCATCTGTTCTGCAGCGTTGAAGTCGGCTATGACTCCATCGCGGAGAGGACGTACGGTCTTGATGTTGGGGTTGGTCTTCTCGTACATCAGCTTGGCCTTCTGGCCTACTGCTATTGCCTTGCCTGTGGTCTGGTCAAATGCTATCACGGACGGTTCGTCCACCACTATCTTGTCGTCCTGAAGGATGACGGTGTTGGCGGTGCCGAGGTCCATTGCCAGCTCCTGTGTGAGGAATGAAAATCCCATATTCCTGAAAATTTATATCGGTTATAGATTCTAGTGCTTGAAATGTCTGTGTCCCGTCATTACCATGGCCATGCCGTGGGCGTCGCAGTACTCCACGCTCTCGTTGTCGCGGATGGAGCCGCCCGGATGGATGACGGCCTTGATTCCTGCCTTGTCGGCTATCTCCACGCAGTCTGCAAAGGGGAAGAACGCGTCGGAGGCCATGACGGCACCTTCGAGGGAGAATCCGAAACTGCGGGCCTTCTCGATGGCCTGCTTGAGGGCGTCAACCCTGGATGTCTGGCCTATGCCGCTGGCTATAAGGCGGTGGTCCTTGGCCAGAACGATGGCATTGGACTTGGAGTGCTTCACTATGATGTTGGCGAAGAGCATATCGTCTATCTGTTCCCGGGTAGGGGCTGCTTTGGTGACGGTCTTCAGGTCGGCGGGAGACTCCTTGAAGGTATCCCTGTCCTGAACGAGCACGCCGCCGAGCATCGAGCGGAACTTCACTGCCGAGGGACGGGCCGAGGCGCTGCGCAGGATGATGCGGTTCTTCTTGCCCTCGAGTATCTCCAATGCTTCAGGTGAATAGTCCGGAGCAATGACAACCTCGAAGAATATCTTGTGCATCTCCTCGGCGGTCGCCTTGTCTATCGGCCTGTTGGAAACGATGATTCCTCCGAATGCCGATACGGGGTCCGCCTCCAGGGCTGCGTTCCAGGCTTCCAGGACGGTCGCTCCCTCTGCACATCCGCAGGCGTTGTTGTGCTTTATCACGGCTACGGCGGTACGGTCGAAGTCGGAAATCAGTTCGAGTGCGGCCTCGATGTCCAGCATGTTGTTGTAGGAGATTTCCTTGCCGTGCAGCTGCTCGGGCAGTGCGTCCTCCGAACCGTAGAACATGGCCTTCTGGTGGGGATTCTCGCCGTAGCGCAGGTGGGTGGGGCGGGTCTCGCTGGCAGTGAATGCCGGTATCCCTTCCTTGCGGTTGAAATACTGGAAGATGTGGGTGTCATAGCCGGAGCTCTTGAGGAAGGCCTTGGCGGCGAAGCGGCGGCGGTCCTCTATGGAGGAAACTCCCTTCTTCGTGCGCAGCAGCTCCAGGAGGTCAGCGTATGAGTCCTTTCCCGGAACAATGATCACGTCGCGGAAGTTCTTCGCGGCGGCGCGGATGAGGGTGATGCCTCCTATGTCGATCTTCTCGATGATTTCCTCCTCAGTGGCACCCTTGGCGACGTACTCCTCGAAGGGGTAGAGGTCCACGATGACCAGGTCGATACCGGGAATCTCATATTTTTCCCTCTCCTCGAGGTCGCCGGCCTCCTCCCTGCGGTAGAGGATGCCTCCCATCACCTTCGGATGGAGGGTCTTCACGCGTCCTCCGAAGATGGAGGGATATCCTGTCACGTCCTCGACCGCTGTAACAGGAATGTTATGGTCTGTGAGATAGTGCTGCGTGCCCCCCGTGGAGAGTATCTCCACACCCAGGCTAACCAGCTCATTTGCAATGTCTAGGATGAGATTCTTATCGTACACGGAGATAAGTGCTCTACGAATCGTTCTGTCGCTGTTCATATAGGGTGGATAACTGATTTGTTATATTCGTTTTTTGCTTTATCAAGTCACAAAAATAGTAATTAATGCCATATAAGTAGTACATTTGGGAAAATTATTTCAATATATCCCCATGCGCGAAAGATATGTCATCATACCGGCCGGAGGAACCGGCTCCAGAATGGGTTCTGAGCTGCCCAAGCAGATGCTGGACCTCTGCGGCAAGCCAGTTCTGCGCTGGACGGTGGAACTTTTCCTAAGTCAGCCCTTCGAAGTGAGGATTATCATCTCAATCAATGAGTCTATAAAAGATATGTGGCTGGAATACTGTTATAAAAACAATTTTGTTTTTCCGCATGTGCTCGTGACTGGCGGCTTTACTCGCTTCCATTCCGTGAGGAAGGCCATGAAATATCTTCCGGAGGGAGCATCGGTGGCCGTGCACGACGGAGTGCGTCCCTTGCTGAGACTCGGGGATATTGCCGCACTTTACGATGAGGCGGAGGAGTATCCGGCAGTCGTTCCTGTCATTCCGGTAGCTGATTCCATGCGGACATTCTCAGCCGGGTCAGCTCAGGACGGAACGGAGTGGGGTGTCTCCAGGATTGTGGACCGGAGTATCTATCGTCTGGTACAGACTCCGCAGGTCTTTCATACCGAGGTGCTGAAACGGGCCTATGGACAGCCGTATTCGCGGGAGTTCACTGATGACGCCTCGGTGGTAGAAAAAAACGGCGTTCCCCTGCATTTCTGCCAGGGAAGCCGCTTCAACATAAAACTGACCGCACCGGACGACATGGCCCTTGCTGCGGCACTGATTGATTCGGGATGTCTTAGATGATGGTCATGATTCTGGAGAATCCGGTCATGTTGAATATCTCCTTAATCTGATTGTTCATGTTCTTGATGACCAGTTTTCCACCCCTGGCGTTGACACTTTTCTGAAGTGTGAGGAACAGCCTGAGGCCGGAGCTGCTGATGTATTCCAGCTCCGAACAGTCGAGCTCAATGTCAGGATTGCCTCCCTCCAGCAGAGGTGCCATTTTTTTCTCGAATTCGTCCGAGTTGATGGTGTCCAGCCGACCGGTCACCCTGGCCTGCGTCTTCCCGTTTTCAATACTGATGTTCAGGTCCATATCGTTGTTTGTTTATATTAATTTTGTTAATTTCAGGATATTCTCCGCTCCTTTCCGCTCGTATTCCACCCGGTCCATTATCCGCTTTACAAGGAAGATGCCGAGACCTCCGATCCTGCGGTCCTCGGCGCACAGGGTGGTGTCGGCATCGGCTCTTGCAAGAGGGTTGAAGGGTATGCCGCGGTCGAAGACGGTGTATGTCATCTCGTTGCCGCGGATGGTGAACTTGACGGTGATGCGGTGTCCGGTCTCACCCTTAGGGAATGCGTAGAAGATTACATTGGATACAGCTTCTTCAAGTGCCAGATTGATGTTCATGGTGAGTTCCCGGTCAACACCCGCATCTCCGCAGGTCTGTTCTACGAAGGCGTTCAGTTTTTTCAGTTCGGAGACCTGGTTGTCCAGGCTCAGGATTCTGGTATCCCTGCTGTTCATGCTGTTGTTGCCGATGTATTTGATTACAAGTATGGTCAGGTCGTCGCTCTGGTCGGCTCCGTTGACATGGAGCTCTGCATCGGAGTAGAGTCCGGCGACGGTGGATGCTGCGTCTTTGTCTTTCTGTGCGGCGGCTGAGGCCATGAGCCTGCTCTCGCCGTACAGTTCATGTTCCGCATTTTCGGCCTCGGTCAGTCCGTCAGTGTAGAGGATGAGAGTCGATCCGGCTTCCAGTGAGAAGGTGCCGACCGTATATTTGAAATCGGGGAAGAAACCGATAGGCAGGTTGGGGTCCGGATTCAACCTTCTTACCTGTCCGGAAGGACTCAGGATAATAGGAGGGTTGTGTCCGGCGTTGGAGTATTTCACAACTCCGGTGCTGAGGTCCATCATGCCGGTGAAGAAGGTGACGAACATGTTGGAGTCGTTGGTCTCGGACAGGGCCTTGTTCATCGAAGCGATGATTGCCGCCGGATCTTTGAGCGTGGAGGCTACGGACCGGAAATGGCTTCGTGTCACGGCCATCAGCAGGGATGCCGGCACGCCTTTGCCGGAGACATCGCCTATGGCGAAGAAGAGGGCGTTGTCCTTGATGAAGAAGTCGTAGAGGTCGCCTCCTATTTCCTTGGCCGGATTCAGTATGGCGTATATGTCGATGTCGTCTCTTTCAGGGAATGGGGGAAATGTCTTGGGAACCATGCCCATCTGAATCTCGCGGGCGATGGATATCTCGCTTTCTATCCTCTGCTTGGCTGCCGTGGTGCGCTGCAGTCTGTCCATGTAGGATGAGAGGGACTGCTGCATGGAAGAGAATGAGCGGCACAGGCGTCCCACCTCGTCATTGCCGTGGAAGTCCGGCATTGCGGAGTTGAAGTCTCCCTCCGCTATCTTGTCGGCGGAGGCTGCCAGGACGGTCAGTGGAGCAGTGGCCTTGCGGACCGTCAGGCTGACGATGACGGCCAGGATGATAATCGAGAGCAGGGCGATGAGGAGCATGATGATGACTATCCGGTAGGCTCCTGCGAAGATGTCGCTCCTGGGACAGATGGTGGCGATGCTCCAGTTGTTGGAAGGTACGGAGGTGAAGAAGATGATGCTTGGGGTGCCGTTGATGCTCAGCTCGCTCATTCCGGTCTCGCCCGCAATCATCCTCCTGCCGGTTTCGGCGAGGGCCGTATTTTCTGTCAGGAGAGCATAAGAGAAAATAGTCTCGTTGATTATCAAGTCTTTGTCGGGATGTACGATGTATCCGGCGGACTTTCCGATGATGAAGTTATAGGAGTGATCATAGAGCCGGATACTGTCGATCTTGCTTGTAAGCCACTGAGTCTCGATGCTGGCGCAGATGACTCCTATGAACCGTCCGTCCCCGTCATGCAGGGGGGCGGTGTAGGAGCACAGCGACAGTTTCTCCCAGACCCTGTCTATGTAAGGGTCAGTCCAGTAGGTGCTGTCTGTGCATTTGGGAATGACGTACCAGTCGTAGTATTGGTATGTGTAGAGGGGGTCGGTGATCATCATCGACCTTATACTGCCGTTTTCGTTGATGGAGTAGGCGGTGAACTGTTTCTGGTTGCGGTAGTAGTATGGCTCCAGTGCTATGGCTATGTCCTTGAGTTGCGGAGTGTTTCTCAGAATATCCTCTGAGAGTCTGAGGAAATCGGAGGTGTCCCTGTTCCCGATGGCCATGATTTCGGCTCTGGAGGCAATGTTGTTTATGACAGAGGCGATGGGGCTGAGTACGTTCTCCATCTCCATGTTGAGGGCCCGGAGCTGGCTGAAGGCATTGGTTACTGCCTCTTTGCGTACGAGGTCATAGCTGATTTTGTACACCGTTACCGAGGCAGTCAGGAACAGGATTGCCGTCAGCAGGATGACATACAGGCTGATGCGTGTGGAGAATCTGCGGAATACTCTCATGGCCTTACAAAATCGGAATATTTGACAGGTGACAGAATGAGGTTGCTTTCCAGAAGCATCCTTACCGTGGAGTCGAAACGGGACTTGTCCAGATGGAACGGAATCTCCTTGCTCTTATCGTCCTGCTGGAGTTTCAGGACAGTCCGCAGCATGTGTGCCTGGTTGGTTTTGCTGGAAGGGATGTTGGCCTGCCGCATTATGTCCGTCACGGTGTTTATGGTCTCGGAGAAATTCTCCGGCTTGCGGACCCACTCCCATCCGCGGCGTGTGGCCTCGACGAAGCGTTCCACGATGTCCCTGTGGGAGTTGTAGTATTCCTCAGTGGTGTAGACTCCGTCCTCTGGTATGTCGAAGCCCTCGTCGCGGAGGTAGATGATGTTGTCCTCTCCGACATCGATGCCTGCCATCAGGATCTGGTAGTATTCATTGTATTCGGTAGCCACCATGGCGTCCAGCGCTCCTGCGGCGAAGGGATAGATGTTGGAGAGGATGGGAATCCACTCCACATCCAGGGAGTTGTAGTAGGCGTAGCACAGGGCGGTGTCGAAGAATCCGCTGGTCCACCGTCCGATCCGCATCCCGTTGAGGTCCTGGGCGCTTGCTATGGGAGTGCAGGAGATGATCATGGTGGAGCTGGTCTCCGAGGTCTGGAGTATGTTGACCAGGGGCGTACCCATGTCACGGGCAATCAGAGCATCTACGAGCATGGTCGTGATGATGTCCGCGTGCCCGTCCTTGAGGGCGTCGGTACTGGTATAGGATTCCGAGCCGTAGAAAATCTCCACTTCGAGTCCGGCTTCTTCATAGAAACCGTTGCAGAAGGCCATGATCATGCCGGCGAACTGGCACTGCGGCAGCCATTGGAGCATGACATTGACCGTGTCCTTCTGCTGGGCGGAAACTGGACGGAGGGACATGCACATGAGCAGCATGGCTGCAGCCGATATGATGCGGAGCTTTCTCATCCCCACAAAATTAAAACCATTTTGTAAAAGTAACAAATCTGTCTTTGCCGTGAAAGTCCTGAACTATCTCCACGTCGCTGAATCCGCGGCTCTCGAAGAGTTCCCTGACCTGGGGGCCGAAGGCCTCGTTGATCTCGAAGAAACACTGTCCGCCCATGCGTACCAGGGCTTCTGCCCATCCCGCCAGGGCCTTGTAGAAGCGCAGGGGGTCGCTGTCGGGAACGAAGAGCGCCTCGTCGGGCTCGTAGTCCAGCACGTTGGGGGCCATGAAGTCCTTCTCCGACTCGCAGACGTACGGCGGGTTGGAGACCAGTATGTCCAGTTCCTCCAGATTGGGTATGTCAGTGTCCTTTCCGTCTTCAGGAGGTCCCTCGAGTATATCTGCACGGAAAAATACGGGAGGCTCCGGAACGGGCTGCCTTCCTGCCTGGTCCAGATAGATTTTCTGACCGCGGGCTGTCTCCAGTGCGGACTCGTCGGCGTCGAGGGCGAATACCTCGGCTTTCGGGAAGGCTGCGGCCAGGGTCCAGGCTATGCAGCCCGAGCCGGTTCCAGCATCCAGTATGCGGGGCTCATGCACCTCTCCTGATGCGCGGAGTGCGGAGATGACGAGACGGCAGAGCTGGGCAGTCTCCGGGCGGGGTATGAGGACTGATTCGTTGACGCGGAATGTGTGGCCCTCGAAAGTCTCCTCGCCTATCACGTACTGGACCGGGCGGTCGGCGGCCAGTTCGTCCAGGGCTTCCTGTATCCGGACCAGATCCGGTTTGGGGATGACCACGTTGGGCTCTACGGAATATTCATATTCCGACAGGCCCATAAAGTGGGACAGTATGCGTATGGCTATGGCCTTGGCCTCTCCCGGAGAATACTGCTGGGACAGACTCTCTGTTGCCTTGGTGACGAATTCCTTGCGGGTCATGGGCTAGTCCTCCCCGGTGCGGTCTATGATGCCCGTAAGAAAATCTTCCATGGACATACCCGCCTCGCGCACCATCTGCGGAACCAGACTGGCGTCCGTCATGCCGGGATTGGGATTGACTTCCAGAAAATAAGGATGCCCGTCCACTCCAAGTATGAAATCCATCCTCACGAGTCCGCGGCATCCCAGACGTCCGAATATCCTGACAGCGGCGTCCTGAATCCTGATGCGGTCGGCTTCCGGAATGGGTGCGGGGCAGATCTCGCTGCTGGCACCCAGATATTTGGCCTCGTAGTCGAAGAACTCATTGCGGGGCACTATCTCGATCAGGGGCAGAGCCTTGGGACCGTCCGGGCTGCTGTAGACAGCGCAGTCTATCTCCCGTCCGACGATTCCTTTCTCCACTATCACGGTATCGCTCTCAGCGAAAGCGGCTTCCAGTGCCGCATCGATCTCCTCCGGTGTCCTGACCTTGGTCACTCCGAAGCTGGAGCCTCCTCCGCACGGCTTGACAAAGGCCGGAAGGCCTACCCTGGATGCGGCCTCATGCGGGTCGTATGCATCGCCTTTGCGGAGCATTATGTCCCTGGACATGTAGATGCCGCTGTCGCGGAGGTAGGACTTGCAGGCGTACTTGTCAAATGCGATGGTGGCGCACTGGGACGGGCAGCCGACGCAGGTGACGCCCAGCATCTCGAAATAGGCCTGGAGCCTGCCGTTCTCGCCCGGATCCCCGTGGATTATGACGAAGACCTTGTCGAATGTGACTTTCTTCCCGTCATGTCCGGTGAAGGAGAAATCATTGCGGTCTATGGGATACCGCCGCTCACCTTCTTCCCCTCCGGGGATTACAGCCCACCATCCCTCACGCAGGATGAGCACCTCATGGACGGTGCGTCCGGCGTTGCGGAGCCAGCGGGCCACGGACTTCCCGCTTTTGACGGATATCTCCACTTCTGAGGAGAAACCTCCGTAGACTACTGCCAGAATCTGTTCTTTTACAGGTTTCATATCATGCTATTTTTAAAGTTACATATTGAAGAACGAGGACATGTCGTCTTCCTCGGGGGCACTCACCGCATCATTGTCGCTTCCGTCGCAGTCAGTGTTGAAGTTGACTCCGGGAGGCGCGATGAACTGGTCCATGGACGTAACGCCCAGAGTCCCGTCACTGAGTACTTTCTGCATGAACAGGCCCCAGATAGGAAGGGCGGTGTTGGCACCCTGTCCCTGCTGCATGCTCTCGAAATGGACCTGACGGTCCTCGGCTCCTACCCATACGCCCGCTGTCAGACTGGGGGTATAGCCTATGAACCATCCGTCGGATTTGTCGTTGGTGGTACCGGTCTTGCCGGCAACCGGTCCTTCCAGGGCGTAGCGCCAGCGCAGGCGGGCTCCGGAACCTTCATTGACCACTCCCTCCATCAGGTTGACCATCAGGTATGCGGTGGCCTCGCTGACGGCTTCCCGCTTGCGGGGACTGAATGTGCCCAGCACATTGCCCTCGCTGTCCTCTATGCGGGTGACGAAGACCGGGTCAATATGCACGCCGCGGCTGGGATAAGTGTTGTATGCGCCCACCATCTCCAGCAGCGTGATGTCGGCGGGTCCGAGGCACAGGGACGGGTAGGGCGGGAGATAGGATGTGATGCCCAGCTTGCGGCACATCTCCACCATGGCGGTGGGACCGAACTGGCGCATGAGGTAGGCCGATATGTTGTTGCTGCTTCGTGTCAGACCCCACTTGAGGGTGACTTCCTTGCCGATGAATTCTATGCGGTCCTCGCTCTCGGGGGTCCAGGTGGTGTCGGCCAGCACGAAGGTCTGGGGCACGTTCAGCACCTTGTCGCAGGGGTAGTAGCCCTCCTGCATGGCCAGGGTGTAGAGGAATGGCTTGATGGTCGAGCCGACCTGGCGCTTGCCCTGACGGGCGTTGTCGTATTTGAAATACCGGTACTCGGGGCCTCCGATGTAGGCCTTGATGTGGCCGGTGGAGGGCTCCATGGCTATCAGCGAGGCTCTCAGGATGGACTTGTAGTAGCGGATGGAGTCGTCGGGTGTCATGACGGTGTCGATGTATCCGGGCTCTTTCCACGAGAATACCCTCATGTCGGTTTTCTCCTCGCGGAATACCCGGTCGATCTCCTTGTCGGAGGCTCCGTCAGATTTCATGTCGCGGTACCGGTCGCTCCAGCGGCGGGCCTGTGCCATGACGGTCTCGGTAAGCTCGACCGGTACTTCCTTGGCGAAGGGAGAGTTGGGGTTGTCAGCCAGGTCCTCGAAGAATGCGGGCTGAAGGTCGGTGCTCAGGTGCTGTGTGACGGCTTCCTCCGCGTAGCGCTGCATGGTGGTGTTGATGGTCGTATAGATGGTGAGTCCGTCCTTGTCGAGGCTGTACCGGCTGCCGTCCGGCTTGAAGTTCTTGTTCAGCCAGCCGTAGAGCGGGTCGTTCTCCCACAGGTCGAGGTCCGCCCGGTAGTCGTCCGCGAAGTAGTAGTTCTTCCTGACGGGCTCTGATGCGCTCATGTACTTGCGGAGCATGTCACGGAAGTAGGGGGCGAGACTGGTGTTGTGGTCCTGCTGGTTGTAATCCAGCACTATGGGCATGGCCATCAGGGCATCCGCGTACTCCTGGGATATAAAACCGTACTTGCTCATCTGGCTGAGGACGTGGTTGCGGCGTGCGAGCGAGCGGTCGTAATTGAGTACGGGGTTGAACCTGGTGGGCTTGTTGACTGCTCCGACCAGTACAGCGCTCTCCTCGAGCTTGAGTTCCGAGGGCTCCTTATTAAAGAAGGTGTTGGCTGCTGCCTTGATGCCGTATGCGTTGCTGCCGAAGAAGATGGCGTTCATGTACATGGCCATGATCTCGTCCTTGGTGTAGTTGCGCTCGAGTTTGACGGCCGTTATCCATTCCTTGAACTTGCTGACTACCAGTTTGAATACAGCCTCTCCCGGGAACTTGCCCGTAGCCTCCTCCCTGGGGAAGAGGGTCTTGGCCAGCTGCTGGGTTATGGTGCTGCCGCCTCCGCCCGAGCGGGCATTGCCCAGGAGGATGGTCTTGACCCCGACCCTGGCCAGGCTGCGGAAGTCTATGCCGCAATGCTTGTAGAAGCGTACGTCCTCTGTCGCTACGGCCGCTGCCACTGTGCCGGGCGCCAGCTCGCTGTAACTTACATGGGTACGGTTCTCGATGTGGTAGGTTCCGATGAGCTGCCCGTCCTCGGATATGAGTTCTGTCGCCAGGTAGGTTCTGGGGTTCTCCAGTTCCTCAAAGGAGGGAATTTCAGCGAATATGCCCACTCCGGCAATGAACAGCAGGAGTGCTCCGATGGGGATGAAAACGACGCACCAGATAGCAATTATCAATTTTCTCTTCGTTTTTTCTTTCATTTTTGCAAAATAAATTCGTGCGAAGTTAGAAAATATCCTTTACTTTGCAACCTCATTCTATGGAGATATGGTAGAGAACTTAGTAATCGTAGAGTCGCCGGCAAAGGCGAAGACCATCGAAAAGATATTGGGAAAGGACTATACAGTGCGTTCGAGCTTCGGTCACATCCGTGATCTGGCAAAGAAAAATCTGGGTATAGACATAGAGCACGGCTTCATTCCGCAGTACGAGGTGTCCCCTGACAAGAAGAAAGTGGTATCCGAGCTCAAGGCCGCTTCGGACAAGGCTTCCGTAGTCTGGCTCGCATCCGATGAGGACCGCGAGGGAGAGGCGATAGCCTGGCATCTGAGGGAGACCCTGGACCTGCAGCCGGAAAAGACCCGCCGCATAGTGTTCCACGAGATTACCAAGGACGCAATACTGCATGCCATAGAGACGCCCCGCGACGTAGACATGAATCTGGTCATGGCCCAGCAGGCCCGCAGGGTCCTGGACCGCATAGTGGGCTTCGAGCTCTCGCCCATACTGTGGAAGAAGATAAAGCCCTCGCTCTCGGCCGGCCGCGTGCAGTCGGTGGCCCTCCGCCTGGTGGTGGAGCGGGAGAGGGAGATCGCCGAGTTCCAGTCCAGGCCGTATTTCCGCGTAGAAGGCATATTTGTCCCTGAAAATGGCAAGAAGACCAAGGTCCTCGGAGTCCTCGACCGCCGTTTCGACACCCGGGAGGAGGCCGAGGCATTCCTGGAAAGGTGCCGCGGCAGCCGTTTCACCGTAGCTTCGGTGGATAAGAAGGAGATATCCAGATGTCCGGCGCCCCCCTTCACCACCTCGTCCCTCCAGCAGGAGGCCGCCCGCAAGTGCGGATTCTCGGTGAGCCAGACGATGTCCATCGCGCAGCATCTGTACGAGTCCGGATTCATCACCTATATGCGTACCGACTCCACCACACTCTCGAAACTGGCCATAGGCGCCGCCAAGGGCTGGATTACGGAGAATTTCGGAGAGGAGTACCACAAGGCCCGGCAGTACAAGACCGGAGTGAAGGGCGCTCAGGAGGCCCACGAGGCCATCCGTCCGACCTACATTGCAAACACGGACATACCCGGCACGGCAGCCGAAAAGAAGCTCTACAGTCTGATATGGAAGCGGACCGTCGCCTCCCAGATGGCTGACGCCCGTCTGGAGAAGACGGACATAACCATAGCCGGAGACGGGATACAGGAACGTTTCGACGTGACCGGCTCCACCGTGCTTTTCGACGGATTCCTTAAAGTATATATAGAGTCCACCGACGACGATGCGCCCGCAGGAGACGAGGAGAAGATCCTTCCGCCCCTGTCAGTGGGAGACGGAATGCTCCGCGACAGCATCACCGCCTCGGAGAAATATACGGCGCATCCTCCCCGCTATTCGGAGGCCTCGCTGGTCAGGAAGATGGAGGAACTGGGTATAGGACGTCCCTCCACATACGCACCGACCATCTCCACCCTCCATCAGAGGGGCTACATCATCCGGCAGGACCGCAAAGGGGAGGAACGTTCGGTGACTGTCCTTACACTCAAGGGAGACAGCATCGCATCCACTTCCAAAAAGGAGACCACCGGCTCGGAGAAGGGCCGTCTCTGCCCCGAGGACATAGGCATGATGGTGACGGACTTCCTGGAGCAGACCTTCCCGGCCATCATGGACTATGGATTCACGGCCAGGGTGGAGACTGACTTCGATAAGATAGCAGCGGGAAAGCAGGTGTGGAACAAGACAGTGGCCGACTTCTACAAGCCTTTCCATGACCGCGTCGAGGAGACCCTGAAGGAGAACGCTCCCGCCAAGTCGCGCAGGCTGCTCGGTACTGACCCGGCCACAGGCAAGAGTGTGATAGCCCGCATGGGCCGTTACGGCTCGGTGGTGCAGATAGGCGAGGACGATGACCCTGACAAGCGCATTACCGGACTGGAGAAGGGACAGCTGATAGAATCGGTGTCGCTGGAGGATGCCCTCAGGCTCTTCGTGCTGCCCAGGACTCTGGGCGAGTACAACGGCCAGCCCGTTACCTGCTCCAAGGGCAAGTACGGTCCGTACGTCAAGTATGGCTCCGCCTACGTCTCGCTCAAGCGCGGCCAGGACCCCTACACCATCACCCTGGATACTGCCGTGAAGCTCATCGAGGAGCACGAGGCCCAGCAGAAGAACAAGGACATCAAGTCATTCCCTGAGGCGGACATCTTTGTGCTCAACGGCCGTTTCGGCCCGTATATCAAGCATGCCGGCTCCAACTACAAGATACCCCGCGGTACTGACCCGTCATCGCTGACGGAGGAACAGTGCCGTTCCATCATAGAGTCAGCGGGTGAGAAGAAGCCGTCACCCCGGAATGGTACATCCAGAAAGTAATGAATATGAATACAAAATATCAGCTCGACAGGATAGATCAGCGGATACTGTCCTTCTTAGTCAAAAATGCAAGGATGCCTTTTCTCGAGATAGCCCGCGAGTGCGGAGTGTCTGGAGCGGCCATCCATCAGAGAGTAAAGAAAATGGAGAATATGGGCATCATCACCGGTTCCCGTCTTCTCGTCAAGCCTCAGGCCCTGGGTCTCAATGTGTGCGCCTTCGTGGGAGTCTCTCTTTCCGAGACCGGCAAGTACAATGAAGTGATCCAGAATCTCAAGAAAATCCCGGAGGTGGTGGAATGCCATTTCGTCACAGGCAAGCATGCCCTGCTGGTCAAGATTTACTGTACCGATCACGACCACCTCATGGGGATTCTGGTGCACACCATCCAGAATATTCCCTATATCTCCAGCACCGACACGATGATCTCCCTGGACCAGGCCATTGAGCGTCAGGTGTGGGTGGATGATATGCCGATCAAGGAGTCTTGATCCAGGGGCCGAAATTCTCGTTGTAGTTGAAGTCTATCTCGAAATCCACCGGCCCGTCGGACTCTCCGGTGTAGTTGTGGAAGAATACGGGGTAGGTATGGCCGTCAGACCTGAGCCAGAATTCGTTTCCACGGTGGTGGTCAAGCCTGTGTGTCCATCCGAGCGGACCGATGGTCAGATACAGCCTGCCGTTTTTCAAGGTTACCTCCGCATCCCCGAAGGGGGCCGGTTTCGTGTAGCGGCCAGTCAGCTTTTCGAAGTCAGGAGTCACGCTGCTGCGCTCTATGATGCAGGGCACGGCCCGGCGTCCCGGTTTCCTTTTGTCCTTAAACCACTGTTCCAACCCCTCGGAGCTCCAGTCCCTGAGAGTGTCTCCGGGCAGGTACAGGTCTATGATCCTGCGCATCAGTCCAAGCCGCGCGTACTCGGATACCTCTGAATTGCACAATACTGCCACTCCCAGATCCAGCTCCGGCACAAATCCGCATACTCCGGTGAAGCCCCAGGTGGTGCCTGTGTGGTAGATTACCTTGTACCTGTCATTCTGCTCCACGTACCAGCAGTAACCGTAGTCCCGTCTCATGGAACTGTCCTGACGTACCTTGACCGCACCTGTGTGGAGGAAGTCCATCTGCTCCCGGGAGATGAGCCGCACGGTGTCCCGGTAGGGGTAGATGCGGAATCCGCCCGTCATGGCAGGACTTATGTCAGGAAAATAGTCTGACAGAGCCGTAGAATCGAGGGGAAATGAGCTGCCTTCCCCGGCATCCTCAGGTCTGACTGTGCGGATGACTGCTCCGTTGTTCAGGTGGAACCGCACCCAGCGGGCCATGTCCTGAGCCGTGGAGCTGATACTGCCGGCCGGTCCTATTACGTCCACCCAGTGCAGGGCCCTTTCCTCCCCGTAAAGCGGGGTGACGTAGATGGAGCCGCGTCCGCCGTTCTTTCCCCTCGAGTATCCGAAATAATGGGCTACGGAGGCTTTCTTCCCTGCCTCCAGGTAACCTTCGCTGCCCGGCACTGACGAGGTCATGCCCAGCGGAATGAAAATCCTCTCCCGGATGTTGTCTTCCCAGCTGCGGCCGGTGACGGTCTCTATGATGCGGGCGGCGATGATGAAGGTGATGTTGTTGTACGCAAATTTCTCCCGGAACGGGTAGACCGGCTCTATGTACCTGAACATCCTGTAGATATCATCCCTCCCGTAACCCAGATTGGGGATGTAGGTCCCGGCCTGGGCCACCAGTCCGGTGGTGTGGGTGAGGAGGTCGCGCACCTGCATGACGGACTCGACGCTGTCATCGTACCATTCGAAGTCGGGCAGTATGTGCTTGACGGTGTCGTCCCAGCGCAGCAGGCCTTCGTCTACCAGTGAGGCTATGACCGTGGCGGTGAAGGCCTTGGTCATCGAGCCTATGTGGAAGAGGGTAGAGTCGGTGATGGCTGTCCATTCTCCGTCCTGGCCTGGGTTCTTCCCCTTTTCCCTCACTCCGAAGCCTCCGGAGAACACGGTGGTGTCTCCGTGTATGACGGCCAGCGATAGCCCGGGAATCTTCCATTGTTTCAGCACCTGACCGGCGTAGACGGAGATTTCGGCCGGGATGTCCCTGCCGCTGCCGTCCTGGGCCCGGAGGCCGATGGTCAGGACCGTAAGGATGATGGTTGAGAGTAGAAGTCTTCTCATGGCTGCCGGAATTAATTATTGGGAGTTCCTGAAGAGGTTGCGGCACAGAGCCGCGATGTCGGATACCTCCACCACGCGGATACCGGTGGCGGGGATGCTGCGGCGCAGGTCTTCGGAAAGATTGTAGGAGGAAATGTAGATCTCGCGGTATCCCAGGCGGGCTGCTTCGGAGATGCGGGCCTCGATACGTCCTACAGGACGGATCTCCCCGCTCAGTCCGACTTCGGCTGCGAAGCATATGCCCGGACTGACGGCCAGGTCGAAGGTGGAGGACAGTACCGCCACCACTACAGCCAGGTCACAGGCCGTGTCGCCGACGCGCATGCCTCCGGCCACGTTGAGGAACACATCCTTGGCTGATAGTTTGAAACCCGCTCTTTTTTCCAGTACTGCCAGAAGCATGTTCAGGCGGCGGGCATCGTAGCCGGTGGCCGAGCGCTGGGGCATGCCGTAGGCGGCGGTGGATACCAGGGCCTGGATCTCGATGAGGAAGGGCCTGGATCCGTCCACCATACTTCCCACTGCCACTCCGCTGAGGTTCTCCTTGTGCATGGGAGTGAGAATCTCGGAGGGATTCTCCACCTCCCTGAGACCTGTGCCGGTCATCTCGAAAATGGCTATCTCGGCCGTCGATCCGAAGCGGTTCTTGATGCTGCGCAGGATGCGGTGCGAGTGACGGGTGTCGCCCTCGAACTGCAGGACCACGTCCACGATGTGCTCCAGGACCTTAGGCCCGGCGATGGCTCCGTCCTTGGTGATGTGTCCGATAAGGATGACGGGGATACCGCTCTCCTTGGCCATGCGGAGCAGGGCTGCCGCGCACTCCCGCACCTGGGTGACGGAGGAAGCGGCCGAGTCTATATTTTCCGAGTAGATGGTCTGTATCGAGTCCACCACCAGCAGGTCGGGATGCAGCTCCAGGGCGCAGCGTATGATATTGTCCACCTGGGTCTCCCCGAGGATGGTGCAGTTGTCCTCATTGTCCCCCTCTCCGGGCCGCAGGAGCCTCATGGCGCGGAGCTTTATCTGCCGCGGGGACTCCTCCCCCGAGACGTAGAGGGTGCGCAGGCCCTTGCTCCTGAGGGGAAGCTGCAGGGCCAGGGTGGACTTGCCTATGCCGGGCTCGCCGCCCAGGAGTATCATGGAGCCGGGGACAATGCCTCCGCCCAGGATCCTCTCCACTTCCTTGTTGCCGATGAGTATGCGGCTGTCCTGGTCTACCGATATGTCCTTGAGGGCCGTCGGCCTGGCTTCCGATAGGCCGATGAGCGAGCGGTCCCGCGAGGGTGCGGCGGATGAGGCCCGGCTGTCCCTGGAGAGGCCTTCCTTCATGGTGTTCCACTCCCCGCAGGCGGGGCAGCGGCCCATCCACTTGGAGGTCTCGTTGCCGCAGGAGGTGCAGTACCATACTGTTTTGGCCTTCGCTGTCATGGCTATTGTACCGGACTCAGGTTCACGCTTATGGAGAATACTGTCTCAGGCAGTAATAGCGACTGCGCTATCTCTTTCAGGATAGCGGCGATGGGGGCTGTGCTGTCCTCCATACTTCCGAGGGCCATGAGCAGGATGCCTGTCCAGGGAGCGAAAGTGTCCTGGTTTATTTCTAGAGCAAGAGAACCGGAACCGTCTGTGGAATATGCCAGGGCAAAGTCAATGGGGGAAACGGGCGAGCCTATGGCGTCGGTGATGGTGCGGCGCAGATAGAGGTGAATCCACGAGTCATCGGGAGCCGGCCAGTACTGGACGACTCCGGTCAGCAGTGGCTCCAGTTCCGTACTGATGTCTCCTTTCCAGGATATGTTCAGGTAGCCGGTGCGGTCCAGCTCGATGTACTGCAGGTTCTCAAGGATGGGTGTGATATATCCGCGGACAAGGCTCTGGAGCATCTGCACGGCCATGTCCGCCGGAAGTGTGATGCCGCCTACGGTGATTTCCGTCACTGCGGGAGAACTGTATGTAATGCTGATATCCGCCAGACCGTCATCACCGCGGGCGACAGTCCACCTTCCTGTAGCAGGGGATGTGCAGGTGTCGGTGATGCTGAGTGACAGCGCGGAGCCGTCGACTGTCCCGGAGACGGAGATGTCCCTGTCCTGACCGCTGTATGTGCCGGAAAAGGTGTATTTGTCTTTCCCTTCCCCGGCGGCGGTGGCGGAAACGGTAAGGGTGTCGAAACCGAGCAGAAGGCTGTCAATGCTGACTGTTACAGTCTCGTCGTCAACTGCGGATATCGTGACAGAGCTGCCTGGCCAGTCAGTGATGTTGATAATCGTTCCGTTGACCTGCACGCTCTGAGCCTGAAGGGTATAGTGCCCTTCCATGGCAGGAGCCGGGGCGGACTGGCAGCCTGTCAGCAGCGATGTCAGGCAGACAGAGGCTGTCAGAATGGACAAAAGAGTTTTGATATGTGCTGTCATAAAAGTGGCGTTTTGTTCTGATAATGTGGCAGTGCGCTCAGACGGTGATTCTATCCCCTTCCGAGCGGGCTACGATGACAGCTCCGCACAGGTCTCCGTATACGTTGAGACAGGTGCGGGGCATCTCGCAGATCTGCTGTACTGCAAGAATTATACCCACTCCCTCCATCGGCAGTCCGACAGCGTTGAAGACGATGGCCATCATCACTATGCCGGCCATGGGTATGCCGGCAGAGCCTACAGCTGCCATCAGCGAGGTGAGTACTACAGTAATCTGCTGCCCTATAGTCAGATCAATGCCGTAGAGCTGGGCTATGAACAGGGCCGATACGCACTCGAACAGGGCCGTGCCGTTCATGTTGACGGTGCTTCCGAGAGAGAGTGTAAGTCCTGCCAGTTTTTCCGATACTCCGCAAGCCTGGGAGTAGCGGATGGACAGGGGCAGGGTGGCGTTGGACGAGCAGGTGGTGAATGCTGTCAGCATGGGGGTGGATACCCGGCGCATGTGCTTGTAAGGATTGATGCGGGCCAGTGCCCATACTGTGCCCGGCAGCACCAGGCCTCCGTGTATCAGGCATCCTGCCCAGACTGTGAGCACGAACATACCGAGTCCCTTGACTATCCCTATCAGGGCGTCCGGGTCTCCGGCCTGCTTCCCTATCATGCAGGCCATTACGGAGAATATGCCTATGGGAGTGAGCCTTATGATGGCCATCGTAACCTTCATTATCAGCTCGTATACAGCGGTGAAGAAGTCCAGCAGCACGGTGTAGTGCTTCTTGTCCAGCTTGGTGGAGAAGATGCCCAGAAGGACCATGAAGAAGATGATGGGGAGGATGTTCCCGTCGGCCATGGCTGCGAAGACGTTGGACGGCACTATGCCTGTGAGCTGGTCTATCATGTGCACTTCCTGGGTGGCGATGTTCCCTACGTCGCTGGTGAGCACCACGTCGCGTCCTACGCCCGGCTTGATGAAGGTGACCAGGGCCAGGCCGATGACGACAGCCGTCAGGGTGGTCAGCAGGTAGTAGGTGAGGGTCTTGCCCAGCACCCTTCCGAGGTTGCCGCCCGCCATGCCGGCCACTCCTATGAAGATGGACGAGGCTATCAGCGGGATGACTATCATGTTGAGGGCGTTGAGGAAGAGGTCACCGAGCCATTCGATGTACTGGGTGCAGTGCGGCAGGAATATCCCGTAGACGGCGCCGAGGGCGATGCCTATGAGTATCTGCCAGTGTAGGGCGAGGCGGATGCCCCTTCGTCTGCGCGGGGCTGTTTCTGAACCTGAGGTTCCTTCATTGGGGTTCATCTTCTTGACAGTTCTTTGAGTTTGGTATTAAGTTTCGGGTTGTTGATAAGGTCCTCTACGGACAGGTGCATGCGGTATCTCCAGTAGTATTTGGGGACAGAAGGCACGTTGATGCGCTCGGAAGCCGGATCCTGGGCCCTGACGTCCCCGTCCACGGAGAGCCAGTCCTGCAGGGGCAGTATGGTCAGCATCGCGGGGGAAGCGGTGTGCATGCGTATTATCTTCTCGCAGAGCCAGGGCTCGCAGTAGTAGGGGGCGTCGCCTCCCTCGTGGAGCATCCTGTGCCAGTACTCGGACGACACCCCGCGGTCCTCCTCCCACCACTGGCGGAGAGTGCTGGTGTCGTGGGTGCCGGTGGTGCAGACGCTCATGTAGGGATAGCGGGCGGGGTCCCCGAAAGGCTCACTGGGGTTCTTGGACATGCGGAATATCTCCAGCGACAGTATTTTCAGGTCCCGGATGACTTCCGGCACGCAGTCCGGTATCATGCCCAGGTCCTCGGCGCAGGTGAGCATGTCGGTGGCGGCCGTCACCTCGGGGAGCTTGCGCAGGGCGGACTCCCTCCAGAACTCGTTGTGCCTCTTGTAGAAGAAATGGTCGTATATGCGGTTGAAGGCCGCTTTCTGGTCTTCCGGCAGGTCGCGGTAGGAGTATGTGAACTGGGCCGATATCCTGGGGTGGAAGAGTCCGGGGCGGCTGCTGTCCTCGAGGAAAAGCACCTCGCCGGCGAGGGCCTGCAGTCCGTCCTTGATATCGTTCTGCTCCGGTCCGAAAAGCTCCTCTATCTTCCTCTGGGTGTTTACTTCCTCCTTGAGGGTGAAGACCTCGTACTCGTTGCTGTTCAGATACTTGCTCATCACCTCGTCGGTGCGGTCCCCGAACATGTCCCGCAGTTGCCAGTATCTTATATAAGGTGTGGCGTGGCGGGCGAAGTCAAACCCGAATCCAAACGAGCGGATCTCCCCGCAGCTCATCGGCAGGGCGGGGGAGAAATGTCCCATCAGGCCCTTGGTCTGCTCCTGCGGTATCTCCCATATCCGGAAGAATCCCAGCACGTGGTCTATCCTGTAGGCGTCGAAGTACTCGGACATGTGGCGGAAGCGCTCCTTCCACCAGCGGTAGCCGTCGGAGGCCATCCGGTCCCAGTCGTAGGTGGGAAAACCCCAGTTCTGGCCGTCGGCCGCGAAGTCGTCGGGCGGGGCTCCGGCCTGGGAGTCCATGTGGAAGAGCTCCGGGGAGGCCCAGGCGTCCGCGCTGTTGCGGGTGATGCCTATGGGGATGTCGCCCTTCAGGGCAATGCCCAGCGAATGGAGGTACTGCACCGCGTCCAGCAGCTGCCTGTGCAGGTGGTACTGGGTGAAAATGTGGAAGGATATCTCGGGATAGAGGGGACTGTCCTCCGAATTGACGCGCGCGAGCAGCTCAGGGGTGCAGCGGGAGTCCTCTCCCCAACGGGAGAAATCGGCGGTGCCGTGGCTGTCCCTCAGGGCGCAGAAGGCGCAGTAGGGCAGGAGCCAGGACTTGTTGCTGCGGTAGAATGAGAGGAACTTCGGCTCGGCGAAGGTGTCCTCCCTATAGGTCTCGAACTGTATTCTGAGGTATTTGTTCTTCATGGCCAGCACCTTCTCGTAGTCGATGGCCGGCAGGGCGTCCAGAGCCTTCCGCTCGCGGGTGTAGGCGGAGCGCTGCCCGGGGTTCCTGAGAGGGCCGATGGCCGTGATGTTGATGAATATCGGATGCAGGGCCATGACGGTGATGCCTCCGTAGGGGTACGAGTCGGTCCAGGTGCCGGTGGAGGTGGTGTCGTTGACAGGCAGTATCTGGATGACGTTCTGGCCTATGGAGCGGATCCAGTCTCCGAATGTCTTGAGGTCGGTGAAGTCGCCGATGCCGCAGCTGTTCTGCGTCCTGAGGGCAAATACCGGTACGGCGGTGCCGGAGAAGCGGGGCCTCCCCAGGTGGAAGGACGCCTGGGAGTATTCCACGGACCAGGTCTGATGGGGGGTGATGTCGCCGGGCAGCTCCAGGATACGGTTGTCCCTGTCCTCCCAGACGATGCTGCCGTCAGCGGTATTGCGCTTGATGAACTTGAATTCCAGCCTCCGGCCCAGTTTCTCCGCGGGGAGGTGAACTGTCCAGCGGGAGCCGTGCACCGGGGTCATCTCCATTGCCCCGGCCGGATCCCATCCTCCCAGTACCGGGGAGTCTCCGCAGACGGCCAGGACGCAGTCCTGCTCTACTGCCGGAGCCGTCACCCTGATGATGACCTCGCGGGAGTGGAGGTGGGTCTGGGTGGACTCGCGGTGCGCGTGGGAGAAGAATATCTCGGAGAAGGGGGCGGTGAGGAAGGGAGCCTCAGCCGAATTGCCCTGCCACTCGTCGTTGAGGAAGAGCTCCCGGGACGCGCTGTTCAGGCCCAGGACCCTTTCAGAGCCGGCCTCGTAGAAGGTGGAGCCGTTCTCTGACTTGACGAAGTATTTGTAGGACAGGACCCTTTCCTCGAGATCCGTTATCTTGATGTCGGTTTTCCAGAAATCTCCTGGGGTGTAGTTCATGGGTACGGCCTTGGCCGGGTCACCGCCTCCGAGCTCGGGCACGGACCCCGAGATATAGAGGTTCTGCCCCCAGGCGGTGCGGAAGTTGATGGAAAAATGAATAATCATCGTTCAGAATTTTTGCAAATGTATGGAAAAATCGTTAATTTTACAGAAATATCATGTGACTATGAAGCGGTTTTTCTCAAGAACGGGCGATGCGAGGAGCGACGTGCTCAGGGCCAATGTCATAGTTCTGATTTTCGTCCTCGCCCACGCGATTGTCTGTCTGGCACTTCACGACACCAAGATAGGTGACGGCATCTTCCTCACCTGCCTGACCATAGGCATGGTCTTCGCCCTTATCAAGTTCTACAGGGCTTCTTTCGACGTCTTCCTGGGGCTGGCATTCCTCTCGTGCTTCGCCGGTTTCTACATCGGGACCGAGGGCGCCGGGCTGCTGGAGAAGCTGGTGCCTTCCTGGGGAGTGTGGATCAATGTCATAGTCACGATGGTCACCACCGGGCTTCTGGGACTGGTGATCGTCCTCTTAGTACGCAGGGACTGGCATGTCGGAGGAAAGCAGCAATAGGGGAGGGCGCAGCCAGGTCTCGACCGTCGACCTGATGGTCATCATCATCATTGTCCTGTTCGCAAGGATACTGATCGAGAGGGCCATGCCTCTGTTCTACGAGAGTTTCGGCCTGTATTTCGGAGATTTCCTCTTTCAGACGCTGTCCAACTATTCCCTGACCTTCGGGGCCATCCTCGGAGACATCCTCATCGTCGTGCTGCTGGTGCGCTTCTTCCCGTACGGAAGCGGCAGGACCATAGTCCGGTCTCTGGTGGAGGTGGGCGCCATCGCCCTGATGGCCTTCCTGACTTCCCTGCTGATCCGGATATGGCAGTACCCGCAGGTAGTGGACGGAAGCAAGTTCTTCAGCCGGCTCTTTCTCTTCACATACGTGAGCAACCTGGTGTTCAACGCCGTCGCGATACTCATCACCGACCTTATTTTCTATTACCGCTGGACGAACCGCAAGGCCGTCGCCGCGGAGGCCGAGCAGCGGGCCAGGGCCAACTACCAGTACCAGCTGCTCAAGAGTGAGACCAACCCCCATTTTCTCTTCAACTGCCTGACAGTCCTGCAGTACCTGATACATGAGGACGCCGACAGGGCCAGTGATTATGCGGGGAAGCTGGCGGGAGTGTACCGCTATTTCCTGAAGTTGGAGAAGCATACTCTGGTGATGCTGGAGGAGGAGCTGGAGTTCGTGAGCAAGTACTGCGACCTGCTGCGGGAGAGGTTCGGGGAGAGTTTCGTCACTGAGATAGACATTCCGGACAAGTATCACGGCGCCAGGATCATTCCCTGCACCCTGCAGGTGATGGTGGAGAATGCCGTCAAGCACAACGTGGTCAACTCTTCCAGCGCCCTGCACATCTCCATAGGCGTCGGGATGCGTCATATCGTCGTCCGCAACAACCTCAATCCCAAGAAGACTGAGCCGGGCGTCTCCACCGGCACCGGCCTGCAGAACATCAGCCGTCAGTACGAGATACTCTTCAACCGCAGGGTGGTGACCGAAAAGACGGACTCGGAATTCATCGTGCGCATTCCTCTTATCCAGTAGCCCGGCCTACGCGCCCTCCAGCCATTCCATGAAGGACTGGACGCGGTCGCGGGGGACGATCACCGGCTCGATGTTCTTCGGGGAGAGGGTGACTTTCAGCCTGGAGTTGAAATATTTCGAGATAGTGTAGATGGAGGAGAGGCCCACCAGGCATTTCCGGGATATCTTGTAGAATCTGGCCGGGTCCACCTCGTTCTCTATGGCCGTGAGCGAGTCGTCGGTCATGTACTGCTTGCCGTCGCGGGTGACCAGCCAGGTGGACTTCTCGTTGGAGTAGAAATAGGCTATGTCGTTTACGTCAATAACCAGTATCTGGCTTCCTAACTTAATGGTAAAGTGGTGCTTATGGACGGGCTTCACGTAGGCGGTTACGTCGGGCGCGGTTTTCGGCGCGGCAGTTACCCCGCATAACTGCATGCACCGGTCTACCGATTCCCTGAAGGCACCGTCCTCTATCGGTTTCATCAGGTAGTCGATGCACTTGTTCCGGAATGCGTCCAGGGCGTAGTCTGTGTAGGCGGTGGTCACTATGACCGGACAGGTGATGTCCACCTGCCGGAATATCTCGAAGCTCCTGCCGTCGGAGAGCTCCACGTCCATGAATATAAGGTCCGGAGTCTGGTGCCTGAGAAAGTTTACGGCGGTGTCCACCGAGTCCAGTATCCCCATGATGGTGAAGTCGGGGAAGTATCGGCCCAGGAGCCTGAGGAGTATCTGCTGGGCGGGTATCTCGTCTTCTATTATCAGGACTTTCATAGCGGATGCAAAGTTAAGAAAGATGACGGATATTTCCAATTTGTTAAAAAAATGTTACAGTTCGTCGCTATTTTCCCGCAGTCCGTCGGAAACTATAATGTTTAATAGGTGCGGTTAATCTAATTTTGGCACTGCTTAAAACCGCAGACAGACTTCCATGGAAAAGAAGAGAATGACATTCATGCAGATTTTCAACATGAGTTTCGGGTTTCTCGGGATTCAGTTCGGCCTGGCGCTGCAGAACGCCAACGTCAGCAGGATCCTGCAGTCATTCGGAGCTGATGTGGCCCATCTGTCGTATTTCTGGCTGGCGGCGCCCCTCACGGGCATGATCGTCCAGCCCATCATAGGACACTACAGCGACCGCACCTGGTGCCGGCTCGGCAGGAGACGTCCCTACTTCCTGACCGGAGCCATCCTGGCCTCCCTGATGCTGTTCCTGATGCCCAACTCCCCCTCCCTTGCCGGCTTCCTCTCCCCTCTGCTGATAGGCGCCGGAATCCTCATGATTATGGATGCGTCGATCAACGTGGCCATGGAGCCTTTCAGGGCCCTGGTCGCCGACAAACTGCCCTCCGAACAGAGGACCCTCGGCTTCTCGATGCAGACATCCCTCATCGGTATCGGCGCTGTCGTCGGTGCCGTACTTCCTTATGTGCTGACCAACTGGTTCGGTATGTCCAACACCCCGGCCGAAGTAGGCGGCGTCGCCCCCAACGTGCGCACGGCCTTCTATATCGGCGCCGCAGTCCTACTGCTCTGCGTGCTCTGGACCGTCATCAGTACCTCCGAGTATCCTCCCGAGCCCGGGAAGAAGAAAGAGAAGGACGGAGGTTTCCTGGAGATATTCAAGGACTTCGGCCGCATGCCCAGGACCATGGTGCAGCTCGGCGTGGTCCAGTTCTTCTCCTGGTTCGCCCTCTTCTCCATGTGGGTGTACATGACTCCCGCCGTGGCCGAGCACTGCTACAACACGCTGGACCGTACCTCGGTCGAGTTCGGCAATGCCGGTGACTGGGTCGGCGTCCTGCAGGGTATATATAATGGTGTGGCCGCAGTTTACGCCTTCCTCCTGCCCTGGATAGCCTCCAGGATAGGCCGTAAGGCCACCCATTCCGTCTCCCTGCTGATGGGAGCCCTCGGTTTCGCCTCCTTCTTCATCTTCAAGAACCCGAACCTCCTGATCATATCCATGATAGGTGTCGGCATTGCCTGGGGCAGCATCCTGGCCATGCCTTACTCTATCCTCGCCGGCTCGCTGCCTCCCGCCAAGATGGGAGTCTTCATGGGTATCTTCAACTTCTTCATCACTATACCGCAGGTATGCAACGGCCTCCTCGGAGGCTTCATGGTCAACCATGTGTACGGCGGTCACACTATCTACGCCATGGTGTTCTCGGGCCTGTGCCTCCTGATAGCGGCGGTCTCCGTCATCTTCGTGGAGGACAAGGACGACCCGGTGCAGCTGCGGCTTTTCCGTAAGAAATAACAACAAACTCATTTTAAGTACAATCAATTAACAGTTAACGTATGAAAAGATTGATGACAGCGTTGATCTCGATTACACTCCTCTCACTGACGAGCGCCTTCGCACAGTACACTGTGAAAGGCCGGATCGTCGATGCGGTAGGACCGGTAATCGGAGCTGCAGTCCTCGAACAGGGGACCCTCAATGGAACGGAATCAGACATGGACGGTAACTTCACACTTACCGTACCCTCTGCTTCCTCGATGATCGAAATCTCGCTCATCGGCTACAAGACACTCGTATTCCAGGCCGACCAGGTGCCTCCCATCATCACCCTCGAGGATGACACGGAGATGCTCGAAGAGGTAGTGGTCATCGGTTACGGTACGGTCAAGAAGGAAGACCTTACCGGATCGGTGGCCACAGTCCGCGCTGACCAGCTCAACAAGGGTGCGGTTACCTCACCTACCGAGATGCTGAAAGGTAAGTCGGCCGGTGTCGTTATTACAGAAGGCGACGGTGCCCCCGGTTCCGGTTCCACCATCCGTATCCGCGGCGGTTCGTCCCTGAACGCCCAGAACTCCCCTCTGATCGTGATCGACGGTCTGCCTATCACCAACGAGGGTATCAGCGGCGTGGCTGACCAGCTCTCCTCCATCAACCCGAGCGATATCGAGACATTCACCGTACTCAAGGACGCCTCCGCAACCGCTATCTACGGTTCGCGTGCATCCAACGGCGTGATCATCATCACCACCAAGAAGGGCAGCAAGTACGACTCGGCCATACCTCACGTAAGTGCCGACTATACTCTCTCCATCTCCCAGAACGCCAAATATCTGGATGTGATGACAGGTGACGAGGTGAGGGCTGCGATGCTGGCCTATACCGGCAGCGAGACATCTGAGGGATACCTCGCGCTCGGTGACGCCAACACCGACTGGCAGAGAGCCATCTATCAGCTCGGCATGAGCCATGAGGCCAATGTCAGCCTCTCCGGCAACTTCAAGTTCGGCGAGGCCGGCTACATGCCCTACCGCGTGTCCGGAGGCTATCTAAACGAGAAAGGTACCCTGAAGACCTCCAGCATGGAGAGAGGTACCGTAGCCCTGAACCTGACTCCTACTTTCTTCGACGACCATCTGACCATCTCCCTCAACGGTAAGGGAATGTTCCAGAACAACCGTTTCGCCAACACCGGAGCCATCTCCGCAGCCATCGAGTACGACCCTACCCAGCCTGTATACAGCGAGCACGGTCTGGACGGATATCAGATGTGGGGAGAGATGGTGAACGGTAAATTCGAGCCCAACACCCAGTCCACTATCAACCCTCTGGCTGCTCTCATGCAGCGCAATGACGTGTCTAAGGCTTCCCGTTTCATCGGCAACGCCCAGTTCGATTATAAGATTCACGGCTTAGAGGACCTGAGGCTGAACCTCAACCTTGGTATGGACTACTCTCACTCCAACGGAACTGTAACCGTGCCCTACGGCGCCGAGCAGTCCTATCACAACCAGACCCAGGCCGGCCGCGGTCTCTACAACCCCTACGACCAGACCAAGCGCGACATGACCCTCGAGGCCTACGCCGACTATACCAAGGAGATAAACAAGCACAGCTTCGGTGTCATGGCCGGTTACTCCTGGCAGCACTTCTACACTGAGAGCAACAGCCAGTCTCTTACCCAGCCGGATCCTGTAGCAGGCAGCCAGGCCACTCTCTCAGAGTTCCACAACAAGAGCGAGTACTACCTCGTATCCTTCTTCGGCCGTGCCAACTACAACTACGACAACCGCTACATGCTGACAGCCACAGTCCGCTGGGACGGTACCTCCCGCTTCACCAACAACAAGTGGGGTTTCTTCCCTTCCGTAGCCTTCGGATGGAACATCAAGGGCGAGAGCTTCCTGAAGGACTCCAAGGCAGTATCCGACCTCAAGCTCCGTCTGAGCTGGGGCCAGACAGGCCAGCAGGACATAGGTGACGTTTACCAGTCCATACCTACATACCAAACCAACCTGATCGGCAGCTACTATATGTTCAACGGACAGGTAATCGTGCCTATCACTCCTAACGGTTACAACGCCGACCTGAAGTGGGAGACCACCACCACCTACAACATCGGTATCGACTACGGTTTCCTGAATGACAGACTGTTCGGTACCCTGGACGTTTACTACAGGGAGACCACCGACCTGCTCAACTACACACCCGTAGCAGCCGGTGCCAACCTGATCAACTACCTCTTCGCCAACATCGGTTCCCTGGTCAACAAGGGAGTCGAGTTCGAGATTACCGGTATCCCTGTCCAGACCCAGAACTGGAACTGGACCATCGGCGCCAACTTCGCCTACAACCACAACCGCATCACCAAGCTGACCACCAACGACGGTGATGGTTACACCGGAGTAGCCACCGGCGGTATCAGCGGCGGTGTCGGCAACACCATTCAGAGACACATGGTGGGATATCCTGCCAACACCTTCTATGTATATCAGCAGGTATATGACGAGCAGGGTGCTCCCATCCCCGGTGCATACGTGGACCAGAACGGTGACGGTGTCATCGACGCCGACGACCTCTACTATCTCGGTCAGGCCAACCCCGTATGGACCATCGGTTTCAACACCTCGGTATCCTGGAAGAACCTGACTCTGGCCATCGCCGGACACGGTAACCTCGGCAACATGGTGTACAACAACAACGCCTCCCGTCTGTCCCTCCTTTCTGACCTGTGGACCAACGGTTTCGTGCGCAACTGTATGGCTGATGCCTCAAGCTGGGGATTCACCAATGCAGCCTACCTGTCAGATTACTGGGTTGAGGACGGCTCCTTCTTCAAGATTGACCGTATCACCCTCAGTTATCTCTTCGATCTGGGTAAGGGCGGCAATCTCAACCTCTTCGGAACAGTCCAGAACGTAGCGACCTTCACCAAATATTCGGGTATCGACCCTGAGGTGTTCGGAGGCATTGACAACAACCTCTATCCCCGTCCCCGCACCTATATCATCGGTCTTAAATACAACTTCTAAATCAAGGAGATCTGAAATATGAAAAAGATAACCACAATATTCGTTTCTATAATGGCGTCGGCCGCGCTCCTCTTCACCACATCCTGCGTGCAGGACCTGAATGTGGAGCCTATCGACCCTAACCTCGAGACACCTGAGGAGGTGCTCAACAGCATCGAGGCATATCAGCAGCTGCTGGCCAAGTGCTACGGCGGTCTGTCCGTCAGCGCCTCCGAAGGTCCTGACTCCTCTCCCGACATCGACGGTATTGACGGCGGTTACGGTCAGTACATGCGTGCCCTCTTCCACCTGCAGGAACTCTCTACTGATGAGGCCAGCACCTGCTGGAATGACCAGACCATCAAGTCTCTCCACGGACTGAGCTGGACCACTTCCGATGTGTTCGTGACAGCCATGTTCTCCCGTATCTACTACCAGATCGGTCTCTGCAACGAGTTCATCCGCCGCGGACAGGCTGCCTCTGATTTCCAGGGCGAGGAGATGGACTATATGATAGCCCAGGCCAGAGCCCTCAGGGCACTGAGTTACTACCACGCCATCGACCTCTTCGGCAACGTGCCTTTCGCCACCGAGGAAAACTCTGTAGGTGCGACAGGTCCCGAGCAGATTCTCCGCTACGACCTTTACGAGTGGCTGGTGAACGAGATTACCGGTGAGAACAACTTCCGCGACGGTCTCCGTCTCCTGGCACAAACCGAGTATGGCCGTGTAAGCCAGGAATTCGCCACCATGCTGCTTGCCAAGCTCTATCTGAACGCAGAGGTGTTCACGGCAAATGACCCTGAGGGCCGTCCCGTCATCTCCGCATGGCAGGAGTGCGCAGATGAGAGTAGCAAGATAGTCGACAACATGTCTCTGGTAGATGACTGGCAGTGGAACTTCTCTGCAGACAACAACCTCTGCCCCGAGATTATCTTCGCAGTGCAGAGCGACGGCACCAATATCCAGACCTACGGCAGCACTAACTTCGTAATCAAGGGCTCCATCGTTTCAGGTAATCCTGAATGGCAGGCAGCCCTCGGCACCAACGACGGCTGGGGCGGTCTCGTAGTGACCCCTCAGTTCCTCGATTACTTCGAAGGTGAGGAGGGGCAGGACCAGAGGTATCTGTTTACTGACGGTTCCGAGTTCGGTGAAGAGGCCCATTCACGTGAGATTATCGACAACTCTCAGTTCTCCAACGGATGGTGCCAGATGAAGTTCACCAACAAAAAGCATGACGATTCGCCTGCCGACAACAGTACTTCGTCCTATCCCGATACGGATTATCCCATCTTCAGGGCCGCAGATGCATATCTGATGCTGGCTGAGGCAGTATTAAATGGGGCTGTTTCCCACTCCGAGAAGTGCCCCGACGGTCAGGATGCTCTCGATGCAGTACGTGAGCGCGCCGGAGTGGCTTCAATTCCCCTTACCGAGGATGCCATCATCAGCGAGCGTGCCCGTGAACTCTACTGGGAGAACATGCGCCGTCAGGACCTCGTCCGTTTCGGCCTGCTCACATCCTCAGAGTATGTCTGGGACTGGAAGGGCGGCTCATACGAAGGCAACAGCGTAAACGACCGCTACAATCTCTATCCTATCCCCACCACCGAGATCAACTCCAACAACAAGCTGGAGCAGAACCCCGGTTATTAACAGATAACGCTAAATGACAAGAAACGATATGAAAAAGTTTTTCTATATAGCTTCAGCCGCCATGATCTCCATCCTCGCGCTGGCATCCTGCGCCGAGAAGGAAATCGTGACCTACAATCCTGAGAATGCGGTAAAGCCTGTACTTGAGGCCATCGCCGAGAGTTATGTCCTCGAGGACGGAGCGGCTTTTGAGACTCTGAACTTCTCTGCGGTAGAGTACGGTATTGCCACTGCAGCCCGCTATACCGCATACGCTGACATCAACGAGGACTTCTCCACGAAGCAGTCCCTCGGCAATGTCGCCACCGATACAGCCGGTATCGCCATCGATGCCAAGACTCTTAACAATGCCCTTATCTCGCTCGAATGCCCTCACAGCGTACCTGTGACCGTATACTTCCGCATCGAGGCCGAGATGATGGGTGAGTCTGCTCCGGTTGGAACTGTCGATGTGCTGGTATCCAATACAATATCATCAACCGTGACTCCTTATAATGCAGAGAAGACTTATCCGATGGTATATGTTGTAGGAGATCCTTTGAGTTGGGATTTCTCAGTATATGCAGGTTTATTCAGTTATGCCGAGGATGAGGAAAATTATGTAGGTGTCCTGGATCTTGGGGCAGATAATACAAAGCGTAAATTTAAGATTACAGGCGAACTGAACTGGAATAATGGAAACTGGGGAACCGGAGATATGACCTCCACCGATCCTGAAGCTTCGTCCATCACCCTTTGGAATGACGGCGGCAGCGGCAACATCTCCAACTACAGCTCATTCCGTTACTACAACTTCCATTTCGTGAAGTCGTCTCTGACTCTTAATATGGTTTACGGTTTCAACCAGGTAGGTATCATAGGTCTGGGCGGTGACTGGAACAATGATATCGTGATGACCCAGATTGCCCGCAACGGACAGTTCTACGCTGATATAGAAGTTGCATCTGCAACGGAGTTCAAGTTCAGACTTGATGCTGATTGGAGTAAAACCAATTGGGGTGTAGAGACACAAGGACAATCTTTGAATGATGTGGATGTTCTTACACCAGGAGGACCAAACATATCGGTTCAGCCCGGAAACTATAGAATTTATCTTGATCTCAATGATTGGGAGAATCCTACAGCCCGTCTCAGCGCTTCCGACTACGGTCAGCCTGTAGAGTAGCAGTACGAAGGTACACGACAATCTAAAATACTGGAGGGCGGGGACGTAAGTGCCCGCCCTTTTTATAGTTCCAGAACCATGACCAGAATATACGTATCACTTATCGTTTTGGCGCTTATGTGCGCTGCCGTCGTCTCTTGCGAGAATGAGCCGTCAGGAGAGGAAAAGCCTCTGACAGGTAATGTCACGGCGGACCCGATAGAGTGGGACGGGACGAAGAACGCGGAGATTACCTACCAGCTGCTGGTGTATTCGTTTGCGGACTCGGATGGAGACGGCATAGGGGATTTCCAGGGTATCATCGACAAGCTGGACTACCTCGACTCGCTCGGTGCGACGGCCCTGTGGCTCTCGCCCATTCATCCTGCGGCATCCTATCACGGCTATGACGTGAAGGACTATGCGGACGTGAATCCGGATTACGGCACGTTGGAGGACTTCAGGGCTCTGGTGAGTGCCGCTCATGAACATGACATAAAGATCTATATCGACTACGTGCTCAACCACAGCAGCAAGGATCATCCCTGGTTTCTGGAGGCAAAGGAGAACGCGGACAGCCCTTACCGGGATTTCTACATCTTCTCGGACAACCCGAGGGCTGACATAGAGGCCGGGCGTATCCCCATGATCAATACCGAAGGCTCGAACGGCTATGATGCCTCGCAGTGGTATGTGGCCGGCAACGAGGCCGTGGGTACGATGGAGTTTGTCCTGGACTGGACCGACCCCGATGCTCCGACTGTCACCGTGACCCGCACGGACGGGCCGGCAGACCCGGAGAATACCGCCCCGGATACTGACAGCGACAAATACCTCTATCTGGGCGACCCCGGCCGTCACGTGAAGTTCTACGATGACGGGGGCGGGATGTACTCCCTGACGGTGGATTTCGATTCACCCTGGGGATTCCTGATCCGCCCGGTGAACTCCGATGAGTGGCCGGCCGGTTCCAAATACGGGGCACAGAGCGCTTCGGAGGCCATGATAGAGTACGGTGTACCCAAGGAACTTTTCACCTCTCAGGACAACAACGCCGTGGCCGACCTCCTGATGCCCGGTACCCTCTACTATCATTCCCACATGTGGACCTCCTGGTTCGCGGATCTCAACTACGGGGCTGCCGACGAGGCCGAGAAATCCCCGGCCTTCCAGGAGCTGGTGCGCATCGGCCGCCAGTGGGTGACTGACTACGGCATCGACGGCATGCGCCTGGACGCCGTGAAGCACATTTATCACAATGCCAATTCCAGCGAGAACCCGACATTCCTGGGCAAGTTCTACGACGCCATGAGCGAGGGCTTCACCGGAGAGGATCCCTTCTACATGGTGGGGGAGGTGTTCTCCGAGCACAATGAGGTGGCGCCTTACTATGCCGGCCTGCCCGCGGCCTTCGAGTTCTCCTTCTGGTGGAGGCTCTCGGAGGGTATCAACGGAGGCACCGGCAATACCTTTGTCAAGGAAATCCTGTCCTATCAGCAGGAGTATGCCGCCGTGCGTCCCGACTATATCGAGGCCACCAAGCTTTCCAACCACGACGAGAACCGGGCCGGCAGCGACCTGGGCGAGTCCACGGCTAAGATGCGTCTGGCCGGAGCAGTGCTTCTGACCGCAGGCGGCGAGCCCTACATCTACTATGGTGAGGAGCTCGGGTATACCGGAGTCAAGGAAAACGGCGACGAGTATGTGCGTATCCCCATGAACTGGGGCGACAGCTACAATACCAAGCTGTCCTCCTATACCGACAAGTCCGAGATTACCCTTCCTACGGCCTCCGTCTCCGAGCAGGCTGCCGACGCCTCCTCCGTCTTCCGGGTCTACAAGGATTTTGCCCGTGCCCGTCATGCCTGCCCTGCCCTCGCTCACGGCCACATGGTGCGCCACGACCTCTATAACGAGACCCTGACTGCCCTTCCCGGGCTTTGTGCCTGGATAATGGAGTATGAGGACGACCGCGTGCTGGTACTGCACAACTTCAGCGGTTCGGAAATCAACTTCCTCCTGCACGACACCGTCACCGGGACGGTCGCTGTCCAGGGAGAGGTATCCATGGACAGCAGCGGGGAGACACCCCGTCTGGTCATGGGGGCATATTCTTCCGTGGTATTCAGTATCTGAAATGAAGGCATTGAGATTGGCAATAGCAGCTGCAGCATTACTGCTGACACTATCCTGCTCATACAGGGTGGAGCGTAACCCGTTCTTCGACGAGGAGTCCGGGCCGGCCAGAACCTGCGTGCTCTTGTCCGATACGACCCTGCTCGTAGTCCGGGACTATTTCCCCGGAATCGGCAGTGTGGACGGACTGACCTGCGACGACTATACGGTGCTGCCGCTCTCCCGGGGAAGTATGGATTCGGTGCTGGTGGTGGCAGGGCCGGCTTCCCGCAATATCTCCACCGTCCGGGTGACCACAGGGAAGGAAAGCGGAGTAATCGTGCTCAAGCGGGAAAACATCCGGAGCCAGGATGTCCCGTCGGTAACCGTGGTGGGAACCGACATGGGCGGCAGGGAGTTCACCGTCAAGGTGGACAATACCCCGGCCAGCTACCTGGTCCTGTGGCAGAATACCCTGCTTGGGCACAAATGCCTGTCCTACCACAAGCCGGGAGTGTTTACCGTTCACATCCCTGACAACGCGGAGGAAATGGACCACTCCTGCATCCGCATATACTCGCACAACGCGGCGGGAGCCGGCAGCGATATCACGGTGCCGGTGCGGAGGGGACGGGTGACCTCCTCCGATGCTGCTGAATTGTCCTGAAGAACAAATAAATAAACTGTATGAAAAAGAATCTGATAACGACTGCTGCCCTTCTTCTCCTGATGGCCGTGCTGCCTTCAGGTGCGGGGGCGCAGCAGATGAATTCTCCCTCCGGGGAATTGTCCCTGAATGTAGAATGTAACGGTGGAATAGTGGTGTATGCCCTTGATTACAAGGGGATGCCCGTTATTCTGCCCAGCCGTCTCGGGCTGACTGGCGATGAGGCGGACCTGGCTTCGGGCTTTACCGTCGCCGCAGTAAGCCGTGATACCGTGGATCAGAGCTGGACGCCGGTCTGGGGCGAGTATGCCAGCGTGCGGGACCATTATAACGAGATGGCCCTGACCTTGGTGCAGGAAGGTACGGGACGGCAGGTGCTGGTGCGCTTCCGTCTCTTCGATGACGGCCTGGGCTTCCGCTATGAGGTGCCGGAGCAGGACGGAGTGAATTACCTTACCCTGCGCGGGGAACTGACTGAGTTCAACCTCAGCGGGGACCACACCGCCTATTGCATTCCCGGAGACTATGACACCAACGAGTTTGCCTATTCCACGGCCCGTATCTCCGGGCTGGAGGATGAGATAGAGCGGCGGCTGGCTCTGAAGACCTACGAGACGAAGGCAGAGGGCGGGCTGTCCGTGCAGACCCCGCTGATGCTGCGCTCCGATGACGGGCTGTACATCAACATCCACGAGGCCGCACTGGTGCACTATGCCGCCATGCTCCTCGATGTGGATGATGTGAATTTCCGGCTGAAGGCCCATCTGGTGCCGGACAAGAACGGGGTGCGCGGCTATCTCCAGGCTCCGTTCAATTCGCCCTGGAGGACGGTCATCGTGAGTGACGATGCCCGGGATATCCTGGCCTCGCAGCTGATCTACAATCTGAACGAGCCCTGCGCCATCGAGGACCCCTCGTGGGTGAAGCCCCAGAAATTCGTGGGAGTGTGGTGGGAGATGTTTACCGGGGCCGGTGCTACCTGGGCCTACAGCGACTACTGGAAGGCGCGTCCCGGGGTTACTGACTATTCGGCCCTGAAACCCAACGGAAGGCATGCGGCCAATACCGAGAACGTGAAGAGGTACATAGATTTCGCGGCGGAGCACGGTATCGATGCAGTGCTTGTCGAGGGATGGAACGAGGGCTGGGAGGACTGGGCCTCCTACCGCAAGGACCGTCATTTCCTGTTTACGAAACCCTATCCTGACTTCGATATAGACGCAGTGTCAGCATACGCTGCGGAGAAAGGCGTGAACATGATCATGCACCACGAGACGGCCTCCAACGCGGCAGACTATGAGCGCCAGCTCGAGGACGCCTTCCAGTACATGGTCGACCACGGCTACCACTCCGTCAAGACCGGATATGTGGGCTACATCATCCCCCGCAGCGAATACCACTCGTCGCAGTGGATGAACGACCACTATATCCATGTGGTCCGTACCGCAGCCGAGTATGAGATCATGGTGGACAGCCACGAGGCAGTGCGTCCGACCGGCTTGATGCGTACCTGGCCCAACTGGGTGGCTCAGGAGTCGGCCCGCGGCGGAGAGTTCGAGTCGATGGGCGGCAACGACCCCGACCACACCTGCATCCTGCCCTTCACCCGTCTCAAGGGAGGTCCGATGGACTACACTCCCGGCCTCTTCCAGACCAAGCTGGACTACTACGGGGGCGGCAGCAAGCCCGGAGAGCAGGCCGGTACCACACTGGCGCGGCAGCTGGCCCTCTATGTGACCATGCCCTCGCCCCTGCAGATGGCCTGTGACCTGCCCGAGAACTACGAGCGGTTTATGGACGCCTTCCAGTTCATCAAGGACGTGGCCCTCAACTGGGAGAACTCCTGGTACCTGGAGGCAGAGCCGGGCGACTACATCACCGTAGCCCGCAAGGCCCGTGACGCGCAGGAGTGGTTCGTGGGAGCCGTTACCGACGAGAATGCCCGCGAGGCCGTCATTCCTCTCTCGTTCCTCCCCTCAGGCTCCGGCCAGAAATACGAGGCCACGGTCTACGCCGACGGAGAGGACGCCGACTGGGAGTCCAATCCTCAGAGCTACCGGATCTATACCAAGAAGGTGAAACCATCCGCGACCCTCCGTATTCCCTTGGCGCCGGGCGGTGGTGCGGCAGTAGTAATCCGGCCCGTTGAGAAGTAAATGAACGTCCGCGAACATACCACTGGCTTTGCACTGACATCCGCAACGGCACCGAATCGCGGAAATCGCTGCCGTTGTGGAGCGCAGTTGAAGCATCGGGACTGTGAGAAGAAAGTAATTTTGTTTTCCTAAAATAACATTGTATTATGAAGATGATCAAGACAATCTTTTTTGCGGCCGTAGCCCTGCTTCTGCTTGCAGGATGCGCCGGCAAATCAGAACAGGAGGTGCAGTCTCCTGTGAGCAACGTGAGCCATCCCGACTGGACGGCCTCCGCAGTCCTCTATGAGGTCAATGTCCGCCAGTACACCAAGGAGGGCACCTTCGAGGCCTTCGAAAAGCATCTGCCCCGGCTCAAGGAACTCGGGGTGGACATCCTTTGGTTCATGCCCGTGTATCCCATCGGAGAGGTGGAGCGCAAGGGGGAGCTGGGCAGCTACTACTCTATCCGCGACTACAAGGCCATCAATCCCGAGTTCGGAGACATCGAGGACTTCCAGTCCGTGGTGGACAAGGCTCATGAGCTGGGCTTCAAGGTGATTCTCGACTGGGTGGCCAACCATACCTCCCGCGACCACGGCTGGATCGCCGAGCATCCCGAGTGGTACGTGATGGATGACAGCACCGGTACGCCTGTGGCTCCCTTCGACTGGACCGATGTGGCCGAGCTGAACTACGACAATGCCGATATGCGTGCCGCCATGCTCGACGCCATGACCTACTGGGTATCCGAAGTAGGTGTCGACGGCTTCCGCTGCGACGTGGCCCACGAGGTGCCGGTGGACTTCTGGAATGACGCCGTGGCGGCGCTCCGGGAGATCCGTCCCGACCTGTTCATGCTGGCCGAGTCCGAGGAGCCCGCTCTGATGACCGACGCCTTCGACGCCTACTACGGCTGGTCCAACCATGCGTTTATGAACAGGCTCGCCCAGGGCAAGGCCACTGCCGCTGAGTACGCCGCCTACCGTGTGGAGCACGAGGGCAAGCTGCCAGTGGAGAGCATCGAGATGAACTTCACTTCCAACCATGACGAGAACTCCTGGAACGGCACCGAGTTCGAGAGGATGGGGGACGCTGCCCGCCAGTTCGCCGCCCTGACTTTCGCCGAACCGGGCATGCCTCTGATCTACAGCGGTCAGGAGGTGGGCAACGACAACTCGCTGGAGTTCTTCATGCGCGATCCCATTGTGTGGGAGGACCGCGGAGGCTTCACTCAGTTCTACCAGGAGCTGATTGCCATGAGGGATGCCCATCCGTCGATGTATGCTCCCCGCGAGGGTGCTCCTATGGTGATACTCGCGTCCGACAGACCCGAACAGGTGTTTGCCTTTGAGCGTCGGCTCTCTGACGGCAGCGACGGATTCGCGGCAGTGTTCAATTTCTCCGCCGAGGAAGTGACCGTGACTGTCTCTGAGGGCAGCATCGCAGGACAGAGCTACACCCTTCCCGCTCACGGATATCAGTTCGTGTTCTGATGCCGCTCTGCGTTTTCCGCGTTCCCATTTTCCCACCTTCGGAAGGTGTGCAGAAAACGGCCGGAAATGCCTCACCTTCGGAAGGTGGGAGAGGGCGCTGGAGGACCGGAAATGCCCTACAGCCGTTCTGGAGCAGTTCCTGCATTTTCCCACCTTCGGAAGGTGTGCGGAAAATGGTCGGAAACGTCCCACCTTCGGAAGGTGGGAGAGGGCGCTGGAGGACCGGAAATGCCCTACAGCCGTTCTGGAGCAGTTCCTGCATTTTCCCACCTTCGGAAGGTGTGCGGAAAATGGTCGGAAACGTCCCACCTTCGGAAGGTGGGAGAGGGCGCTGGAGAGCTTGATATGTCCTACAGCCGTTCTGGAGCAGTTCCTGCATTTTCCCACCTTCGGAAGGTGTGCAGAAAACGGCCGGAAATGCCTCACCTTCGGAAGGTGGGCGGAGAGAGACCGGAAACGTCCCACCTTCGGAAGGTGGATAAAGTGTAACGATATTTAAAACCAAATAGCAATAATTTATGAAGAAAAATTTACTGACTACGATTCTGGCTGCGGTGGGACTCTCGTCCCTTGCTTCGGCAGCCACTACCCAGGAGGGACTGCGCGTGGAGCCGCCCTGCTGGTGGACGGGTATGGAGACCCCTCTGACCCTGATGCTGCATGCTCCCGGGCTTTCCGGTGCAGGAGTGAGTGTGGCTTCCGACGGGATTACGGTCAAGGCCGTGCATTATGCCGAGAGCCCGAACTATCTGTTCGTGGACCTGGAGATCGCCGACAACCTGACTCCCGGGGAGTATACATTTACCATCAACTACCCCGACGGGAAGACCGAGACATTTGCCTACAGCATAGGCGAGCGTCGCGAGGGGTCACGGGATAGGGTGGGCTTCGGCTCCTCCGACGTGGTGTACCTGCTGATGCCCGACCGTTTCGCCAACGGGGACAAGAAGAACGACTCCTCGCCCCTGACCGCCGAGAAGGGCAACCGCAAGCTCCCCGGCGGACGTCACGGCGGTGACCTCCAGGGTATCATGGACCATCTGGACTATCTGGCCGACCTCGGCATCACCGCCATCTGGCCTACGCCCATCACCCTCGACAACGAGCCGACCTACTCCTACCACGGCTATGCCTGCGCGGACTATTATCAGATCGACCCCCGCTACGGTTCCAACGAGCTGTACCGCTCCTTAGTGGCAGCCGCTCATGAGAAGGGCATCAAGTTCATCCAGGACATCGTGCCCAACCACAGCGGCACCGCCCACTGGTGGTTCAACGACCTGCCTTTCCAGGACTGGATCCACCAGCATCCGACATTTACCCGCTCCAACTACGCCATGTCCGGACACTCCGATCCCCACGCCGCCCAGACCGACATCGACGCCTGCGTGACCGGCTGGTTCGATACCTCGATGCCCGACATGAACCTGAGCAATCCCTATTGCCTCCAGTACTACATCCAGCTGGCAGTGTGGTGGATAGAGTACGCCGACCTGGACGGTATCCGCGTGGACACCTATCCATACACCCGCAAGGAGGACATCTCGGCCTGGACTGCCGGTATCCTGAAGGAGTTCCCCAACTTTACCCTCGTGGGCGAGTGCTGGTTCCACAACACCCAGCAGATAGCCTACTGGGAGGGCTGCAGGACAGCAGACGGCGGCTTCAAGACCAATGCCGACGGCTATACCTCGCACCTGCCCATGGTGATGGATTTCGCCCTGACCGACGCTATCTCCGAGGCATTTGTACAGAATGAGAACTTAGGCTACGACGACGGCATCAAGCGCGTCTACGGTTCCGTGTCCCTCGACTTCGCCTACTACAACCCCTACAACCTGCTGACCTTCATCACCAACCACGACATGGAGCGCCCGGCCATCCGCTTCGGCACCTACAAGGATTCCGACGAAACCGTGCTGGCGCGTATGAAGAATGCGACCACTCTGCTGCTGACCATGCGCGGCGTGCCCCAGTGGTACTACGGTGACGAGATCCTGATGCACGGACCCGAGGAGATGGTGGGCAAGGGCGATGCATGGTGGAGGACCGACTTCCCCGGCGGCTGGCCCGGCGACAAGGTCAATGCCTTCACGTCCGCCGGCAGGACCGACCTGCAGAACGAGATGTTCGACCACACCCGCACCCTGATGCAGTGGAGGAAGACCTCCGGGGCCGTGACCAAGGGCAAACTGATGCACTTCATGCCTTTCGGCGACCTGGTGAACGCCTACGTGTACTTCCGCTATACCCCTGACTTCAAGGACTTCGTGATGGTAGTGATCAACAACGGCACCGAGTCCGTCTCCCTCGACTGGGCACACTACGCCGAGATCTTCGATGCTGCAGCGGCGGCTCTCGGCACCGACAGCTTTACGGCCACCGACATCCTCTCCGGAGCGACTGTGTCCCGCAGCACCGAGCCCCTGGCCGTGCCCGGCATGACCTCCCTCGTCCTCCAGTTCTAACCCCGGACTGCTTCATCGACAACGGGAAAGAGAACCGTAAACCTGCGAAGGAACGGCTCTCTCTCCCGTTTTCTTTTATATGCTTTTTATCGTGATGAGGCTCGTGGCTGCATGATATTTCCTATCTTTGCGTAGACGTGAAACAGAAGACCGTATGACGACAGATTCTAAAGGAAATATACTTCTCTACCAGACCGAAGACGGACTGACAAAGATAGAAGTAACACTCGTCGATGACAATGTGTGGCTTACTGCTGACCAGATGGCAGAGCTGTTCCAGCGCAACAAATCTACCATATCGAGACATATCAGGAATGTGTTTGAGTCGGGAGAACTTAAACCGGAAGTGGTAGTTGCATTTTTTGCAACAACCACGCAGCATGGAGCCGTAAAAGGGAAGACGCAAACTCACACAACAGCTTACTACAGCCTCGACATGATTATCAGCATAGGCTACCGTGTCAACTCCCACCGAGGTGTCCAGTTCCGCATCTGGGCCACTCAGGTGCTGAGGGAGTACCTGGTAAAGGGATTTGCCATGAATGACGACTTATTGAAGCGGGCAGGAGGAGGCAACTATTTCGATGAGCTTCTGAGCCGCATCCGGGACATACGCTCGTCGGAGAAGGTTTTCTACCGCAAAGTGTTGGAAATATATGCTCTAAGTATAGATTATGACCCGCGGGCGGAGGCCACGCAGAAATTTTTCAGGACCGTACAGAACAAAATGCACTATTCGGCTCATGGTCATACGGCGGCGGAAGTTATCTATCAGAGAGCGGATGCCGGTAAGGATTTCATGGGTTTGACTTCCTGGTCAGGAGGATTCCCAAAACGCAGCGATGCGGAAATAGCCAAAAACTACCTGTCTTCCGATGAACTGGACACACTGAACCGCATCGTCAGCCTGTATCTTGACTTTGCGGAACTTCAGGCGCAGTCGCACCGGCCGATGTATATGAGGGACTGGATTCAGAAGCTGGATGATTTCCTGAAACTGTCCGGCAAAGAACTTTTGGCCCATGCAGGGACTGTCTCAGCGGAACTTGCCAGGCAGAAAGCCAATCAGGAATATGACAAGTTCAGGCAGCGCACCCAGTATGAACTTTCTCCTGTGGAAATCCATTTTCTGGAAAATTTTGAGAAAGAGCAGAAAAGGTTGAAGGAAAAATAAAAGGCGCATGCACGGCTGCGGTAGCCGGGGCATACGCCTTCTGTTGTGCGGCTGGGTCAGGCCTGGCTGCTAGTAGTAGGTGACGTTGACAGTGGTGATGTGGGAATATCCAGCAGGCTGGTCAGTGCGTGTAGGTTCTTCTATAGGTTCCAGATATCCTTCTCCGGTGTTGTTGTCAGTTACGATTATTCTGCACTTGCAGGTAATGGTAACTTCATGGAGCGGCATCTCGTAGCGGATGCTGTGCAGTAGGCCGTCGCTGTCTATGTCATATTCCAGAGTGGATTCTTCCGGTAAATAGTAATAGCTCGTACTGGAGTACAGTACGTTACCGTCAACATCAGGCCTCTCGTCTAAGCCCGGATAATAAGGATAATTCTCTGGCATGGAGATATCATCGGGAGAAGTATAGTTGTCTGATGCGTCCGCAGGGACAGCGTAGTGTGCGTCCCTCTGCCCGAGCATGCCGGCAGCTCCCATAAACTGGATGGGAGAGTGGATGTATATTAGAGATTTCCAGCTTGCGAGCCAGTTGATATCGATATTGATTGTGTTCTCATATTCAGAGAAAGGAATGTCATACACATCTTCCCTGTCATTTCTGCTGATAACTTTTATGTTGTCCTCGTCATTCCATTCGAAATCAAATTCCGCGTCATAGTCATAGTCATAGATGCCGAGCATGTCCTCAATGGATTGTAGTTGTCCCTTATCATTGTAGGAGAAGTTAAATGAGTAAGATTCAGAAGTAGCTTCCGTTGCTTTTCCGTCAGAGTCGAAAAGTATGTTCATAATCTCAGTCTCTCCATACATGCTGCGCTCAAATGTTGCGCTTCCGTCCTCATTGTAAGTGAATGTGCCGGTGTATGCGGTCTCATCTGAGTACTCGCCTGTTATGACCTGAACCGAGGATACTCTGTTGAGGTCGTCGTACCCGAAGTTGAAATAATAGGACCAGCCGTACTCACCTTCGCTCTGGGAGAATTCCACGGACTTGACCAGCCCTATATGGTCCGGAATATCCGACTCATCAGGCTCTTCCGGCTCATCCTGTGCGGTGGCTCCGGCTTGAGAGACGGATACGGTGGCGGAGGAGCTGCCGCTGGTGACAATGATGGTGGCGGTGCGCTCTTCCTCAGCGGTGTTGGCCTCGGCTGTGAGGGTGACGGTGTGCTCTCCGGCCTCACCGGAGGCGGGGTCGATGGTGAGCCATGCGGCGGTGCCGTCGGAAGCGGGCTGCACTGCAGCAGTCCAGGTGCCGGGGGCGGTTACGGTAAATGAGGTGCTGCCTCCCTCGGCTGCGATCTGCGAGGGCTGGGAGCCGATGGTGACGGGAACTGGCTCTTTCTCCTCGCAGCTGAGAAGGAGTGCGGCCGTGAAGGCGCTGGCCAGGGTGAGGCCGGCGATGCGGGATAGTCTGGAAAAAGTATTCATGTCTTGTGCTTTTAAAGAAAACACAAAGTACGTGATAATATGCGACTTTTCATATCACGGAAAACCATGATTTTGAGTTATGGAATGACGGTTCTGTCTTTCCGGACGGAGAATGCGGAGATGGTGAGCGGCTGAGGAACGGGCCTGTGGAGGCGGGTTTTGACGGAAAGGGGAGCGGCTGTATGGGCGGACGGGCTGCTGTACTCAGGATTGATGGGACCGTTGTAGCCTCCGGTAATGCGGCACCCGTGGTCCGTGGTGAAACTGAATGTGATGCCGTAGTCTTTTTCAGTGCTGATCTCTATACTCATTTCCCCTGATGTTATCAGGCCCAGGCTGGCTTTCCCGTCGTCTCCATAGTGCTCTACGAGTGTGCCGACCAGCGAGCCGGAGTACACTTCGCCGGGACTGAGGGTTTGGTCTGTGCCCCATTGCGGGGTGGGAAGCACGCTGTAGGTGCCGGCAGGTATCTGCCCATCATCGGTAAGTCTCATGTAGCAGTCGATGTTGAGGATACTGCCGGGAGGGGTTACCTCGTTGTCTTCGTTGACCGGCATGTCGGTCAGGGAGATGATGACGTTGGTGATATTTCCCTGCGGGTCATAAAGTCCGTTTATGGCGGCATAGACTGCTGTAGCATCGACTGTCAGGTCCTTGTCCAGAATCATGAGCTCTTCGTCAGGGATGCTGGAGTGATCTGTCATGACTGCCGGACCGTTATAGCGGACGTAGTGGGTCATGCCGCTGAGGTCGATGAGCTCGGCCTCTATGACATAGGAGGACGCGCTGCTCCTGGTGACGGAAAGAGTACCTTCTGTAAATGTCTGCTCGATAGGCACTCCATAGCGGTCTTCGCCTACGAAGATGGAATAGTCCCGTGTGAATGTTCCCATGGCCGTGGCTCCGGTGACTCCCAGAGTGTATGTCCCTTCCGGCAGGAGTATGTCTTCGGTGGAGCCGGAACCGGAGGGAGCGCTGGAGAATATGTCGAAATAGTAGTATGTGGCTCCCTGCCGTATGTAGCCCTGTTCGTCGAACCCGAAGTCCGAGAGGCAGATATAGTAATTGTGCTCGTCTCCGCCAGTGATGACTCCGTTGTACTCACCGTAGAATTCGAATGCTTCGGTATAGTAGTCATAACTGCCGTTGTCAGTGTCGCATGAGGCGACGGCTGCAAGGAACGGCATAAGCAGGAGGATATATCTGACGGATGAAAATCTCATAGTCCGTAAAGATAATATTTTTCCGAGACTTTACGGAATTTTTCTGCAAAATCGTTCCAGATATTGAAGATGTCCTCATATCTGTACCGCTCTCCGAAGGCCTTCCGCACCTCCTCGGAGCCGGTCACCTTGTCGAACATTTCCAGCCGTGAGGCATCTGCAGCCCCGAACGGGTCGAAGTCCGGCTGCATGTCCGCAATGACCTGCATCGCATAGAACTGAATCTCCGAGAGCCGTGCCGCCCCGAAGTCCGTGATGTAGATCTGCACCCCTCCGATTTCCTCTCCCTTGAGCGAGCCGTAGAACGGAGTGGCGTAGACGGGCCGGAACAGCACCCCCGGCAGATAGAGGGCGTTCATCCGCGAGGCCAGCAGGTCCGCGTCCATCCCCGGACAGGCGATCATGCCGAAGGGCAGGGTGTAGCCTACCCCGATCGAGAGGACCCCGAGCTCTCCGAGAATACCGGTCGCCGGGTAGAGGTATGCCGCCTCCACCGTGGGAATGTGGGGGGAGGAGGGCACCCAGAGCAGCCCCGTCGCGTCGAAGTTCATGCCGCGCTTCCATCCTTCCATCTTCACGACCGTGAGCCGGCATTTTACCGTAGAATCCCGGCCGTCGGAGCCCTCGACCCTGAGCATCCCCTCCTCGTTGAGCAGGGTCGCCAGCTCTCCGGGGGTGAGGCCGTAGACGTAGGGGATATTGTATTGTCCTACAAATGAAATGAGCGAGTCCTCCACGCCCGGCCCCTCGACCTTCAGGCCTCCGAGCGGGTTCGGACGGTCGAGGATGATCATCTCCACCCCTTCCATTGCCGCCACCTTCATCACATTGCCCATGGTGCTGATGTAGGTGTAGGAGCGGCAGCCTATGTCCTGGATGTCGTAGACGATGGCATCGAGGCCCTCGAACTGCTCCGCGGAGGGGAGGCGGGTCTTGCCGTAGAGGGAGAAAATGGGAACGCCGGTGCGGGGGTCGACGGCCTGTCCCTCGACGTGCTCGCCGGCGTGGGCATTGCCCCGGACCCCGTGCTCAGGGCCGAAGAGGGCGACCAGCTCCACTCCCGGGGCGCTGTTCAGGACGTCGATGGTGGAGTTGAGGTAGCGGTCCACGCCCGTGGGATTGGTCACCAGCCCGATGCGCTTGCCCTGCATCTGCTCAAAGCCGTTGGCCTCGAGGACGTCGATGCCGGTGAGGACGGTCTGGGCGGTGCCGGTGGCGGGGATGAGGGTAAGGGCGGTCAGAATGAGGACGGCCGCGGCTGTGGTGGAAAGATGGTATGTTCCGGATAATTTCATATCGTACAATGTGTTTTGGGCTCGGGCTGTCAGCTGAGGGCCTGGCCGGAGTCGTCGTATTTCTCGGGGTAGAGGAGGATGAGACTGCAGGAGGTGAACTCGCGGCCGAGGAGGCGGGGCAGCTTCTCGAACGAGCTGTCGTGGGAGATGGAGCCGGGTCGGGAGCTGACTACGGCCAGGAGGCTGTCGTCGTCAAGTTCGGAGGCGAGGGAGGTCAGGTCGCTGTAGTCCTCCATGGGAACGTAGAGGGCTTCCAGGCGGTGACTGTTCTCCTCGAGGAGTTTCTGCAGTATGACAATGGTCTCCTGAGGGGCGTGGAAATGCAGGGGGCGCTCCAGGGAGGTACTCAGGCGGCAGAGGTGCTCCACCCAGCGGCTGAATCCGGCTTCGTACTCGGCTTTGGGCGGGACTGCCACCACTATCTGGCTCAGGGTGTTGATGGGGACCATGAGGCGGGAGAGGAGGACTTCGCAGGAGAGGCTCTTGAGGAGGTTGAGGGCCAGGTTGCCGAGAATCGGGCTGTCGGCGTCCCTTCTCAGGCCGATGAGGAGGCTGGTGATCTCCTGCTCCTTGACGGTATGGATGATGCCCGAGGCGATGTTGAGGTCGTAGCGGCTGAGTTTCTTGAGGTCCACGTGGGCGGAGGCGGCTATCCTGGCGGCGTTGTCCAGGTTGCGGGAGGCGGTGCTCACGGCCTTGGAGTTGTCGGTATCGTAGAGGATGCTCAGGGCGTAGAGGTTGTCGTTGAGCATGGGGTCGCGCACGGCCATGGATAGGCAGACCAGGTCCTTGACGGTATCGGGGTTGGCCAGCGGGATGAGAATCTTCTCGGGCCGGCTGTCGGGGTCGCGGTCGATGACGGGCTCCTCCATTGCTATCTTGCGGGCGGTTCGGTCGGTGGTCAGGGAACTGACGATGCAGGTGAATAGAATCAGGAGAATGGTACCGTTGAGGATGTCCTCGTTCAGGAGGCGGCTCCCGTCGGGGAGGATGATCTCGTAGCCGATGAGGGCTGCTGCGAGGGTGGCGGCTGCCTGGGAGGTGGTGAGGCCGAACATCAGGCGGCGCTCGGTGGCGGCCATGTGGAACACCTTCTGGGTCAGGAGGCTGGCAATCCATTTGCCGGTCAGGGCGGTGGCGGTCATGACCATTGCTACCTTGATCGCGCCCCAGTGTCCGAATATCACGTTGAGGTTGATGAGCATGCCCACTCCGATGAGGAAGAACGGGATGAAGAGGGCATTGCCCACGAACTCGAGATGGCTCTTGAGGGGGGAAATGGACGGAATCAGGCGGTTGAGCAGGATGCCGGTGAGGAAGGCTCCGAGGATGCCCTCCAGTCCGGCCACTTCCATCAGCCCGGCTGCTGCGAAGAGGAGTACCATCACGAAGATGAACTGCATGACGGTGTCGTCGTACTTGCGGAAGAACCATCGCGCTATTCTCGGAAAGGAGTAGATGATGACTGCTCCTATCATTATCACCTTGAATGCCATCACTATCCAGAACGACTCACCTGTGCCGCCCTCGAATATGCCGCTCATGACGGCCAGCACCAGCAGGGTCATGGTGTCGGTGACTGCTGTGGCTCCTACGGCTATGCTCACGCTCCTCTCGCGGGAGACTCCGAGGCGGAGGACTATCGGGTAGGAAATCAGGGTGTAGGAGGCGTACATGCTGGCCAGAAGGATGGAGGTGGCGAGGCTGTACTTGAGCAGGGAAGTGTTGACTATGAGTCCGAGTATGATCGGTATGGAAAAGGTGAGCAGACCCAGGACGGCGGCCTTCTTGCGGTTGTGCTTGAAGTCCTCCATGTTGATGTCCAGACCGGCCAGGAGCATGATGTAGTACAGGCCGACGTTGCCGAAGAGCTCGAAGCTGCTGTCGCGGGCCAGCAGGTTGAGTCCGTGCTCGCCGATGAGCACGCCGGCCAGGATCATCCCGATGATGTTCGGTATCCGCAGCCGGTTGAACAGCAGCGGGGCGAACAGGATGATCAGCAGTACGATCAGGAATATCCACGTGGGATCGGTTATGGGCAGGCTCAGTTCACTCCAGTTCATTCTGCGAATTTAAGAAAAAATCTTTTCCGGCGGTGCTTTTCCGGCGATGCACTTTTCTGTTTCGGCTCTGGAGGGGCTGCCGTTTCCCCTAGCTTCCCATCACCTTCGGAAGGTGAGTAGATTTCCCGCGTTTTCGTCTCACCTTCGGAAGGTGTGCATTTGCCTGAATTGCCCTACAGCGTCTATGGCCCTGCTTTCCCTTGCCTGACCCTCATTCCACCTTCGGAAGGTGAATAGATTCCCCGCGTTTTCGTATCACCTTCGGAAGGTGTGTATTTGAACGATTGCTGCTTTACTGCTGATTACCGCTACTCTTGAGGCCGAAGGAAGGGTCGACCTTGATGAGTGCGGTGACTGCGAGGGTGACGAGGCAGCAGCCCATGATCCACCAGAAGAAGCCGACGTAGCCCATCCATTCCTGCAGGGCACCCGCGAACATTCCCGGTATCATCATGCCGAGGGCCATGAATGCGGTGCAGATGGCGTAATGGGAGGTCTTACTGGGCCCTTCGGCGAAATACATCATGTATAGCATGAAGGAGGTGAAGCCGACGCCGTAGCCGAACTGCTCGATGAAGACGCAGGCGTTGATCAGGACTATGTTCAGCATTGATGCCGGGTCGGGCTGGGCCATGCTCATCCAGCAGAATACGCCGCAGGGCAGGGTGAGGGCCAGGGCCATGGGCCAGAGACAGCGTTTGAGCCCGTACCGCGATACGAGCACGCCGCCGAGGATGCCGCCGAGTGTCAGGCCGATGATGCCTATTGTGCCGTAGACCAGACCGACCTGGGCGGTACTCAGACCGAGGCCGCCTTCGGTTGCGGGGTCGAGCAGGAATGGGTTGATCATCTTTACGAGCTGGGCTTCGGGGAAGCGGTACAGGAGAATGAAGGTGACGGCGATCCAGACGTGCTTTTTCCGGAAAAATGAGCCGAAGGTGCCGACGAACTCGCGGAGGATGCGGGCGGCGCTGTGGCCGGATGCGGGTTTGCCGGGCATTGCTCCGGAGGGCCTGTCCGCCGCCGGCCGGGGCAATATCCGCGAATGGTAAAATGCGATGAGCAGGAACAGCGCCGAGAGTATCAGGAAGGTCACCGCCCATGCCCGGGGTACATTGCCGAAAGCCGTCTCCATCCATCCGGCCGCCATCACGACTCCGCCCTGCCCGATGATGGTCGCCAGCCGGTAGAACGCGCTGCGTATCCCCACGTACAGCGACTGGTCCGAGGAGTCCAGCGCCAGCATGTAGTATCCGTCCGCCGCTATGTCGTGCGTAGCCGAGGCAAATCCGATCAGCCAGAACACCGCCAGTGACAGCACAACGTAACTGTCCAGCGGCAGGGTCAGCGCGATGGCCGCAAACGCCGCCCCGATAATGAACTGCGTCGTCACCGTCCACCACCGCTTGGTCCTGATGATGTCCACAAACGGGCTCCAGAACGGCTTGATGACCCACGGCAGATACAGCCAGCCGGTATAGAAGGCGATATCGGTGTTGGACATCCCGAGATTTTTGTACATGATGACCGACAGCGTGTTTACTGCCACGTACGGCAGCCCTTCCGCCACATACAGGGTCGGGATCCACGCCATCGGCGGTATTCTCTTGCTTTTCATGCCGTAAAGATATATAAACTTCCGCCTCATCTTTCCGCAACGGCAGTAAAACCCGCGACTCGGTGCCGTTGTGGCATGTGATAGCTGAAGTCCGGTATACCGCGGGTGCTACGAAAAAAATTTTTATATTTGCAAAAATAAGAAATTCACCGCCATGAAAAGATTTCCTACCATCATTCTGATATCGGCTGCCATCGCCGCCGCTGCCCTGACCGTATCATGTGGAGGCCGGGGCTCCGGGAAAAATCAGCAGGACAGCAGCAGTGCGGACGTGGCCCAGGCTCAGGCCGCAGCCGTCCCCGACACCATTGCTCCGCTCGTCTCTGGAGAAGTGCATTTGAAAAATGACGCAGAAGCCTTCGGCGAGGAGCTGCATCTGAAGGGAGATACAGTCCTGCAGGACGAGATTTTCAAAGTGGGGGTGTCCACCATGATTCTGAAAGACTCGCTACTGCTGGTCTGCTGCGAGGATGACCGTCCGTTCAGGATGTATTCGCTGCCTGATCTGGAACTTAAGGGTATATCCGGCAACAGGGGTCGCGGGCCTATGGAGTTTATCTCCCCGGATATCTGGCCTTACGAAGGTTCCGGATACATCGCGATGATTAACGAAAACTTCAGGGATATCCAGGGCCTGTACAAAATCAGGACGGACGGGGTAGTTGAGCAGATCCGTCACCGGATACCTTCGCAGTATAATGCGTCTTCCTATACCCGGGGCTTTGCCGCAGTGGATGACGACCATATTGTCTTTGCGCATAGTTCAGCGATATACCTTTACGACGGAAGCGACACTGCTGCGGCGCCTGGGCAGACAGTCCGGAAGCTGGCCGATGTCCGCCTGGGCAAATATTCCGCCGGCAGCACCATGAATATCGGCTCGCTCGGGGTGAACTTCCAGTATGAGAGAGCCGTCTGGGCGTTTAAATACGCGAAGCGGGTGGTCTTCTGCGACTTTGACGGAAATATGAGGTCTGTCGATTTCCGTTCGGCGGAGGAGGGAGAAACCGAGGGTGTCGGGATGGACAGCAATGTTACCCACTACTGGAAGCTCTACGCCGGACACCGCTATGTCTGGCTGCTCTACAGCGGCCGCACACCGGTGGATGTGGTCAGGGAGCAGAATAAGGACATCTACTACATCTACGTGGAGCAGTTCGACTGGAACGGCAATCCGGTCCGCCGCTATCGCCTCGACAACTGGGGCTTCATCTCCGTGGACGAGAACAGCGGCACGCTCTATTTTCTCTCTAACGTGAGTAAATATCCCTTCTTCAAATACAGTTTGAGGTAAATATCACCGGCCAGCCGTACCCGCCTCACTCCTTTCGAAGGAGTTCTGTTTTCTCGCAGTTTTTTTACTCCTTCGGAAGGAGTGGAAAAGTCGGTAGATGGCGGAAACGTCGATATACGCCTTCTGGCAGGGTGTGGACGGAAAATATGGCATATTACTCTTTTGGCAGGAGTCGACAAAAAGTGCCTGTTCCGGACTCCTTCGGAAGGAGTGGGAAGGAAGGTGCAGTTGCGCGAAGTAACGGTAAGTACTGGAGCAGGGTCGAATCGTATGCGCTCGAGGATCAATTACTTACAGTTAAACGTGTGCTTTTGGCAGGTGCGGGTATGACCGAAAAGTACTCGTTGAGTCTCTATGTATCAGTATTCCAATCCGTTGTAAAAGTAGGTCGCTTCTCTGCTTACCGTTACTCTGTCCATGCTGCTGCCCGCCTTCGGAAGGTGAGACGGGAACGGCCGGAAATTGCCCGCCTTCGGAAGGTGGAAAGAGTTTCCGTCCGAAGTGAACTGGGTTACGGCGCTTCTGAGGCGCATGTATGGAAATTCCGCCTTCGGAAGGTGATGCGGAAAGGCCGGAAAAATGCCCACCTTCGGAAGGTGGGAGGAGGACGGCGAGGTAGAGTAGGGCAGGACAGGGTATAGCAGGACAGGGAGGCCAGGCCAGGGCAGGGCAGTGGAGTGGGTCAATAGAGGCGGGTGAGGCAGGATCCGCGGAAGTAGTGGGCGAGGATGCGGTCGAATGTGCAGCCGCGGGCGCTCATGGCGGCGGCTCCGATCTGGCACAGTCCTACGCCGTGTCCCCAGCCGGCACCGTGGAGGATGAATCTGGCCGGAGCGTTTATGTCGGGTCGAATGTCCTGGCCGTCAGAAGCAGGCTCGGCGTAGACGGTATCCACGACAAAGGCCGAGCTGTACAAGTGCGACTCGGACAGCCAGCGGCGTATCTCGAGTTCCTTGCCGACGGTGACGGTCCGCTGTGTGCCCCGGATGAGCAGCTCGATGATGCGTCCGGATGCCCCTCGACGCAGCGGCCTGAGTTCCAGCACTGAACCGAAGTCAATGCCGGATCGGCGGCGGAGCAGGTCTCTCAGTTCCTCCTGGGAGTATTCGACTCTCCAGCGGTAGAAATCGGCGGTCTCCTGGTCGTAAGAGTTCAGGACGGTGGATAGCAGGGCCGGGTCGGAGGTGTTGCAGAAGGCCTCGGGCGAGGACAATATCCATTCGCGGGCATTCTGCTCGTCGGAGAGGTCCGGGATAGTGCCGACGATGTTTCTATGTGTAGGACCGGCTGCCGGGAAACCGGGCTTGGTGCCTGTGCTTTCGGCTGCGACAGGGCCGGAGGCGTCAGGCGTACCGTCGTCAGCGGCATTGTCTTCGTCGGTCTGCAGGCATGCATAGTCCCGCACGGGCCGCAGATAGGCATAGTCCTCGTCGGCCCAGCAGGCGGAGAACCGCTCGGAGACTCCCCCGCAGCATTTGGAGAAGCGGGTATCGCAGATGGCTCCGTCCGGCCCGTCGGTCAGCACCAGTCCGCGGGTAGCCTCGATGGCCCGCCGGATATTGGCATTCCCGGCCCGGAGCAGCCCCTGATATCTCTGGCAATGGTCGTCCGCACAGACATCGAAGAGCGAATGGTCCTCCCGGTCGTACCAGCGGATGATGCGGTCATTCTCAAGGGAACCCAGTGCGGAAATTCCCTGCCCGGAATGTCCGTTTTCCGGGGATTCCTGGCTGTCGGGATTGCCTCCATTCCCAGCGGCAGAGTGGCACGATCCCTCATAGCCTTGAACATTGTCCCCGCCCCCGAGCGTAGGCCGTGCCAGCAGCCACGACCGCGAGATGACGGCGTGGGCCTTGAGGAACTCCTCCGGCGCGTCCCCGTTCATCTCCGAGGAGATTACGCTCAGCAGGTAATCCTCTGTCAGCACGCTGTTTATGGCCACAAGCCCGTCCTCCGATGGCAGAATGGTCAGCCCGCCGGAGAACAGCTGGTCCTCCTCCCGCTCCCAATGGAAATTGATCCCTATCCTGACCTTGTGCAGGGTGAATCCCCGGGAATCTCCCCCTTCGGAAGCACTGCCCGCAGGTCTGAATTCCAGCCTCCCATAGCGTTTACCATTCCACTCTACCATCCCGTCCGCGAGGGTAAATGCCTGTTCTCCGCAGATGCCCCCTTTCCGGGAGTCCGGACCTGTGAACGGCTGATTGAACCTGACCCGCAGCACCGGGGCGGTGAGCAGCCCCACGTCGATGACCGGCTGCCAGGAAGTATCGACGGTCTCCTCGATGATGTCCCTGAGCACCTGTGCATTGACCCTCCGGAAATCCGCTTCCACCGGGACGATGAACACACCTCCGAGGTCGACCGAGGCGGGACTGATACGCACGGCCCTGTCTTCCGGGGCGAAATAGCAGGAAGGACGGTGGGCTTTGCGCGGAATGACGATGATGCGGAACGATGCCCCGGGACCGCCGTCAGCGGACGTCTCCTTCCAGCAGAGGATATTGAGCTGCGGCTCACCGGTAGCCGGACTGACAGGCAGGGAGCGGAGCACCCGGAGGAATGCGGCTGTCGCGGAAGTCCCGTCCGGAGCGGTAATCACCGGCAGTCCGGAAATGTATCCCGAAGTTACGGCAATGCTCGCACGGCCCGGCCTCATGACGGTCACAGGCTTCAGCCGGTCAAAATGCGTCTCGACGGGCAGGAACCCCCTGCAGCCCATCTGGAAATGGAAATGGTCGGGGGCGCTGGCTCCGCTCTCCGGACCGTTGTAGAAGACCACCATGTCGGGGAAGGTCTCCGCAAGGCGCAGCATGTCCGGGAAGCGTCCGGCAATCCGCTGGGGCGTGTGCTCCACGGACGGGACGGTATAGTGCTTTGGGAAAATAGGGAAGGGATTGACCAGCACCTCGTAGCGGCGGCCGTCGCAGCCTTCGAAGGGCAGGGCCTCCTGCTGCTCCGGACGGTTTTCCCGGCACAGGAAGCAGGGCCGGGCCGCGATGGAGGCCGCGTCGGTGCGGGCCAGTGTGGAGACTGCCCGGGCGGGATTGTACTGCACCCTGACCGGCATACCGCCGATGGTTATTTCCTTGGTCTGTACCTCGCGCAGGTCACGGTATCTCCGCGCCGCTTCCGGCCATCCGGCCAACTGTCTCTTCAGGAGACTCTGTAGTTCTGTCATCTTTCTTGTGCATCCATAAAGTGGCAGCAAGATACGGAAAATTCTGTAGAACTCAAATGCCGCTGACAATACCCACTATATAATCTTCCGGAATCAGTCCTATGTACCGGCTGTCCATGGAGTTGAGGACGTTGTCCCCGGCGAGGAAGCAATAGTTGCTGCGGAAGGTATGGCATGAAACGGAGTCTGCATCGGGCATGTCTCCGGATTCATACTCGATGAGTCTGCCGTACAGGAAGATATTGTTTTCGGTAAGTCTTATGGTGTCTCCTGCGCCTGGTATGTACAGCGGCCCGTAATCTTTGATAGTCCAGACGGCTCCGTCCGGCAAGACGGCAGCTTCGAACTTCAGGGCGGTATCGGCTGTGAGTACTGAGTCAGGTCTGCGGGAAAGCCATCTCTGATACCGTTCAGTTCCGATAACTGTTGTAGGCAGCGAGGAGTTGTAGTAGTATCCGTTGCGGATGCCCACAGTGTCGCCAGACCTCCCTATGCATCTCTTTGCGTAGACGTAGTTGATCCTGAAGTGAATTTTGCCGGTAGAGTCAGGGTAGGGGTAGTTGAATATGACGATATCTCCCGGACGGACATTCCTGAGTCCGGGCATCCGAAAAGACTCCATCACCGGGTCCGAGAAGTCGTATTTGGTATAGATGCGGGCACCCATCAGCAGTTTGTTCACGAAGACGTGCTGTCCGTCATGCAGGGTAGGAAGCATGGAGCCGCCTCTGATAGTGAAGCGGTCGGTCAGGAATACCGGAATCGTTACAGCCAAGGCAGCTGTTGCCAGTGCCATGAGAAGGATAATCCGTATAATCTTTGTGGTAGGTATTTTCATAAATTCTACCTGCAAAGTAAAAGAAAATTTGTCTATTTGAAAACAATGCAATATCTTTGAAAACAAAAAACTACTATGAGACTTCTATCCCGCATATTGATATTTATGATAGGTCCTGTGCTGATTTGCACATGTACTTCGCGGGAAACTGTCTTGTTGCGCAGGGAACTGAGGACGTTTATGTCGGATACAGTTGTGACTCCGGCCGGCATACAGGGAGTCGATACTGCGGGTGTCTTTTTCTATAAAGACAAGTCTGACCAGCCTAAGTTGATATTCTACTATGATTCTGCATCGTGCAGTGACTGCGAAATAGCACATCTGACCAGCATAGAATGGCTCTACCGCAAGAGTTCAGAGGATGGTACATTTGAAGTATTGACCATATTCTCTCCGAAGCCTGAAGATTACGAAGTCGTGAGGCGGCTGCTGGATATACACAGGTTCCCGTATCCGGTGTATATAGATTTCGACGGACGTTTCAGGAAAGCCAACAATTTCATCCCGGAGGATGTGCGTTTTCACACATTTTTGACAGACAGTGCAGGGAAGATAGTGTATGTGGGCAATCCTTCAATGAGCGAAGACCTTAGGACAGCTTTTGAAAAGGTACTTGAAAGTATTGCCAAATGAATGTTTTGCGCAAAACAGATAAATCAATTATTAATTTTAAAATCAAGCAGCAATGAAGAAGACAATTATTCTCATTCTCGGAGGGGCGGTAGCCCTCACTCTTTCTCTTTTCCTGAGTATCTGTGCGATATCTCAGAGTAACGCTGAATCTGACGGCGGACTTTTCGAAACCAATGTGGAAGCGTTGGCAGGTGTCGAGCATTGGGGAACATGTGGCACAGTAGACCCGTATTGCGATGCAATTTGTCCAAATTGTGGTAATGAGGTCTGGGCAAAAGGATATAAAGGACCTGGTAAACTGACCAATTGTACATGCTCTCAATCAGTAATTGAAAAATAATATCGGGCCTTAAACTGTATTTTCACATTTATGATATGGATGAATATTAGTAAGGGAACAATCCTAGTTCCCTTATTTTTCCTATTTTCATGTTCCGGTGAGGTATCTTTGTCCGTGACGTTCCCGACAGAACGGAAAGCCGGGTGGGAACTTGTCTCAGACGAGTTGTATGTCAATGTTGTATACGATTTGTGGGAGTACAAGTCTTGTCTGCTGGTACCAGTGGCGGACATGAAGACGGGGCACAATCTGTGGATATACGACAAAAATACCGGCAAGCGGATATGGTCCGGTATCAACGACGGCCGCGGGCCAGGTGAGACCATGAGTGGGCTGCAAAACACTTATTTTGCCGATGGCGTGCTGACATATTACGATGACATGAAGGGGAGCATACTCCGTTATCAGATAGATTCGATACTTGCCGGAAGTTTTCTGTACAGGGAGGAGCGGTATGATCCTCCTACGTGGACAATGAGTGTGGTGGAGTCTGGAGACAACAGGTTGTTTATGAAGAATGTCGGCTATTCAAGTCCGGACCTGCATGAGGTAAGCAGGTTTGAGCTCCAGGACCGCGCTGGACATACTCTGTGTCAGTACGATTATTCCCCGGTAAGCGACCCGGAGCTGCGTTTTTATGAGTACATGTATACGCCTTACTCCGCATCACCGGACAAGAGCCGTCTGGCTATAGGAACATTGCATGGGACTGTGCTGGAAACGTACGGCATCGGGCAGGACAGCATAGCTCCTATAGCGGTCAGAGTATTTGAGGATCCGGACATTGATGTATCCTCCGGCGGCTATGACTACAATGAGCGGACAGTCCTGGGATTCTATGACATATATGCTTTCGACGACAGGATTCTGGCAGCGTATGACGGGGAGGTCAATCCCTATTGGAACAGCGGTGACAGGCAGACTTACACCAAGATAGCGGTCTTCGACTGGGAGGGCAACCCTCTGGAGCTTATCCACACTGATTATAAGATAGAAAGGCTTTGTTATTCTGAGACTGAGAATACAATTTATGCTGCCGTGATGGACCGCGACGGCATAATGTATTTAGCGAAGATGGAGCTATAGGTCCCGGCTCTGTAGCAGCCATTTCCAGACGGGAAGTATTTCTATGGCCCTGCCGTCGGGGAGGGGGATGGAGCCTTCTTCGTCGCGGGTGACGATTACCATCCTCGAAAGGCCCTCGGTCTTGTCCAGCCGGACAAGACCGAGGGCCTCCCTCTCCTTTGTGTCGGGGTCGCTGAGCGTGACGCAGGCCTGTACGGCGTATCCGGCTTCCGGTATGTAGAAATCGACTTCGGTATTCTTGTGGTAGAAGTACAGTTTGTCTCCGTAGGTCCTGCTCAGGTGGACGGCGCAGAGGTTCTCGAACAGGGGGGCGGCAGTGTTGCTGAGGAAAATGCTCAGGAGGCCGTTGTCAATGAAGTAATGCTTCTTGACAGTCTCCCTTTCCGTAGATTTGGTAGCGTAGTTCTCAATGGGCAGGAGGATGTATGCGTCTTTGGCGGCTTCGACATACTGGATGACCGATGCCGGGGTAGTGTTGATTCCGGTGCTTTTTATCAGGTTGGCTATCCGGTTGTAGGCTATGGGTTTTCCGATGCTCTCGGCGAGTCTTTTGAACACCATCCGCAGGGCGGTCTCATTGCGGATCCTGCCTCTGACGACTATGTCGTTCAACAGGATTTTCTCATACAGGTCGTTCAGCCACCTTCTCTTGTTCTTGAAAAGCATGAGCTCAGGGAATCCTCCCCACAGGAGATACTGGGAGAGCATTTCCATGACCTTGAATCTCTCCGAACTGTATTCCCATCCCTGGCTAAGCACAATGCCCTGTGACTCAAGATACTCTGAAAAGGAGTAGGGATATACCGTCCCTTCCGTGTATCTGCCACCGAGGGTCGTGTGTATGTCCCGGCTGAGCATTTTAGCGTTGCTTCCTGTGATGTATACCTGAAACTTCCGGTTGGCAAGTCTCCGGGCGAAATGCTCCCAGCCCTCTATGTTCTGTATCTCGTCTAACATCAGTATCGGCTTTTGCCCGCCGGTGCTTCTGTATGCCTGGAGTATCGTGTCGAAGTCGCCGGCATCCATTCCTATGAGACGCTCGTCGTCGAAATCGATGTAGATGAATTCTTCCGGGAGACGGCCTTCGGACATCAGCTGCCTTGCCCGTTTGAACAGCATGTAGGACTTGCCAGCCTGCCGCACGCCTGTAAGGACGTATCGGCCGCTGCCCTCAAATTCGAACTGCCTGTCATACAGGTCAATGTCTCTGAGAAGTTCCTGTCCCTCGCTTATCAGTATCCGGAATGTATCGATTGTTATTGCCATGTGCGGATATTTTGCTACCGCAAATATAGCAAATTTATATTGCTGATATATAAAAATGGTTAAATTTTTATATTACCAATATAAAAATCAGTGCCGGGCACTCATCTCGAACTCGAGGAGGCCGCCGGCGAGTATCTGGCCGATGGTGAGTTTCAGGACGCCGTCCTCTCCGGGCTTTAACCTTGTGCCGTTGAGGCTGACGGAGCGGACGTAGCGGTTGCGGTCGGAGACTTTCGGGGCTTTTATCTCGAGGGTCCGGCCGTTTTCAAGGTTGATCTTCATGTAGGGCAGGTAGGGGGCTCCGAGGATGTACTCTCCGCTGCCGGGGCATACGGGGTAGAATCCCATGGCCGAGAATATGTACCAGGCGGACATCTGGCCGCAGTCGTCGTTGCCGCAGAGGCCGTCGATGTTGTTGCGGTACATCCGGTTCATGATCTCGCGCTGCCAGTACTGGGTCTTCCAGGGATTAGTGGTCCAGGCGTAGAGGAAGGGAATGTGGTGGCTGGGCTCGTTGCCGTGGACGTAGCCGCCGAGGATGCCTTCGCGGGTGACGTCCTCGGTGCCGGCGAAGAACTCGTCGGGCAGGTGCATGGTGAACAGGGTGTCGAGGTTAGCCTCGAACTGCTCTGCTCCGCCCATGGCCTCTATCAGGCCGGGTACGTCATGGGGCACGTAGAAGGAGTAGTTGAGGGAGTTGCCCTCGATGAAGCCCTGGCCGTGGGTGCTGAGCAGCTCGAAGTCAGTCTTGAAGGTGCCGTCCTCGTGGCGGGGACGGGCGTGGCGGGTCCCGGGGTCGAAGACGTTGCGCCAGTTGCCGGAGCGTTTCAGGTACTGCTCTGCGATGTCGGCCTGACCCGCGTCAGCCGCTGTCCGGTAGACGGTCCAGTCGTCGTAGGCGTATTCGAGGGTCACCGAGGCCGAGCTGCCGGAGGCCTCCATGGGCACGTACCCGAGGCGCATCATCTCGCCGGTGCCCTCGTAGTAGGGTATGGAGGAGCTGTGCACCATGGCTTTCAGGGCCCGGGCCGTATCGACAGGGATGCCGGCGGCGATGGCGTCGGCGAGGACGGAGACACTGTGGTAGCCGATCATGCACCAGTTCTCGTTGGCGTTGTGGCTCCATACCGGCAGGGCTCCGTGGACGCTCTGCTCGGAGTGGGCGATCATGGACTCGATGATGTCATGGCTGCGCTCCCGCTGGATGATGTTGTAGAGCGGGTGCAGGGCCCGGAAGGTGTCCCAGGTGGAGAAAATGGTGTAGTTCGTGAAGCCCTCCGCGCGGTGGATGTTGCCGTCCACTCCCCGGTAGAGTCCGTCCGTGTCGCAGTAGACCGAGGGGTTGATCATTGTGTGGTAGAGGGAGGTGTAGAGCATGGACAGCTGGTCCTTATTGCCCTCGGCCTCAATGACCGAGAGGGCATTGTCCCAGGCTGCCCCGGCCTCGGCCGCCACGGTCTCAAAATCCTTCCCTGCCGCCTCCGCCTCCAGATTCCTGACCGCTCCGGCGGTGCTCACCCCCGACAGGGCGACCTTCACCTCCAGCTCCCGGCCCTCCGAGGGGTCGAATTCGAACCAGGCCGCTATCTTCCTGCCTCCGATTTCCGGGAAATTGTGCTCCAGGTCGAACTTGCGGTAGAACCCGTTGTAGAGTACCTTCCCGAATTCCTTGTAGCCGTACTCGCGTATTGGCCTTGAAAACGATATCGCGAAATAGGTGTAGTTGGTCCGCGCCCAGCCGTTGGTGATGCGGTAGCCGGTCAGCAGGGTGTCGTTCTCGACGCGGATCTGGGCCCAGAGCACCTTGCCGTCGTAGTTGTAGATGCCGTGGATGAGGTCGAGGATGATCCGCTGCTCCGAGGCGCCCTCGGGGTAGGTGTAGCGGTGTACGCCTGTCCTCGGGGTGGCCGTCAGCTGCGCCCGTATGCCGTAGTCCTCCAGGAAGGCCTCGTAGTATCCCGGCCGGGCCACTTCCCGCTCATGTGAGTATCGGGAACGGTATCCCGCATCAGGGTCGGCCGCCGTTCCTGGCCTCAGTTTCAGCTCACCGGTGGTGGGCATCAGCAGCACGTCCCCGAGGTCCGAGTGTCCAGTCCCGCTGAAATGCGTGTGGCTGAAGCCCACTATCGTGCTGTCGCCGTACTGGTAGCCGGCGCAGTAGCGGTAGGCCTCGGGCTGATACCGTCCGTCGATGTTGTGCGGCACGGTGTCCGTGTCCGGGCTGAGCTGCACTATTCCGAAAGGATAACATGCCCCGGGAAACGTATGCCCCATTCCGTTTGTTCCAATCATAGGATTCACCCATTTCGAGAGGCTGTCGGTCCCCGCCGCAGCCGTTCCGATAACAGTCATCGCTGTCATTGCCAGAGTACAGAAGAGTTGTCTTTTCATACCGCGAATTTATGGAAAAAGTTGATAAATTTGTAGGATAAATTCAAATTGACAATGAAAGAAAATATTGACAGACCGGACAGGATAGAGGTGCGCGGGGCGAGGGTGCACAATCTTAAGAATATCGATGTGGACGTGCCGCTTGGGAAGGTCGTGGGGATAGCGGGGGTGTCGGGCTCGGGCAAGAGTTCGCTGGCCCTCGGGGTGCTGTATGCGGAGGGCTCGCGGCGCTATCTCGAGTCGCTGTCGACATATACCCGCCGGAGAATGACTCAGGCGGCGCGGGCGAGCGTGGATGAGGTGCTCTACGTGCCGGCGGCCCTGGCCATGCACCAGAGGCCGGCGGTGCCGGGTATCCGCAGCACCTTCGGCACTGGGACGGAGCTGCTCAACATGCTGCGCCTGATCTATTCGCGCCTGGCCTCACACCGCTGCCCGAACGGGCATTACGTGACACCGTCGCTCAATGTGGCGGCCGGTCTGGAACTGGTCTGCCCGGAGTGCGGGGCGCATTTCTACGCACCGTCCGCTGAGGAATTGTCCTTCAACAGCAGCGGTGCCTGTCCTGCTTGCGACGGCACCGGAACTGTCCGCACCGTGGATGAGTCCACCCTGGTGCCGGACGAGACCCTGAGCATCGACCAGGGTGCGGTGCTGCCGTGGAATACCCTGATGTGGTCCCTGATGACCGATGTCTGCCGGGCGATGGGAGTGCGTACGGACGTGCCTTTCAACCAGTTGACCCCGAAGGAGCGGGATATTGTCTTTCATGGACCGGCCGAGAAGAAGCATATATTCTACCATTCGAAGAATACCAACCAGGCCGGGGAATTGGATTTTACCTACTACAATGCCGTCTATACCGTGCAGAACGCCCTTGCGAAGGTCAAGGACGAGAAGGGGATGAAGCGGGTGGAGCGGTTCCTTAGGACCGGGCCGTGTCCTGATTGCGGGGGCTCGCGTTTCTCCGAGGCCGCCCGCGCTCCTAGGGTCCGGGGCATTTCCATAGACGAGGCGTGCCGGATGAGTCTGCGGGAGCTGGTGGAATGGGTGCGCGGGGTGCCGGCTTCCCTGCCGGAGGAGATGCGTCCGATGGCTGAGAGGATCTGCGAGTCGTTCCTGGATGCTTCGGTGCGGCTGCTGGATCTGGGTGTGGGGTATCTGAGTCTGGACCGCGCTTCGTCCACGCTTTCGACCGGGGAGCGGCAGAGGATGCAGCTGGCCAGGGCGGTGCGTAACCGTACCACAGGGGTGCTCTATGTGCTGGACGAGCCGTCGATAGGGCTGCATCCGGCCAATATCGTCGGGCTGGCAGGGGTGATGAAGGACCTGATAGCCGACGGCAATTCGATAGTGCTCGTGGACCACGATGTGCAGATACTCAAGGAGTCGGACTGGATGATAGAGATGGGGCCCGGGGCCGGTTCTTCGGGCGGACAGGTGATAGCGCAGGGGACGCTGGAGGATATCGGACGGTGTCCGGATTCGAAGATAGGCCCGTTTCTGACCGGGCTGGCAGGGGTGAGTGCCCGGAAGCGGGCGGCTGAATCCGAGATGTTTGCTTACGGACGTATCCATATCTCGACGGCTGCGATACATACGGTGAAGCCGTTAGAGGTGGATATCCCCAAGGGGCGGCTGACCGTGGTGACCGGAGTGTCGGGCTCGGGCAAGACGACTCTGATACTGGAGAGTCTGGTGCCGGGTTTGCAGGCGATGGTTTCGGGCGGCAAGTTGCCTGGCCACGTGCTGTCCGTACAGGCCGACGGTATCCGGCACGCCAAACTTATAGACGCAACGCCCATAGGCATCAATATCCGCTCTACCGTAGCTACATACGCCAACGTACACGACGAGCTGCGCAAGGTCTACGCCCGCACGCCCGACGCTAAGGCCGCCGGCTGGAAGGATGGGGATTTCTCCTACAATACCGGCCGTCTGCGCTGTCCTACCTGTGACGGTACTGGTGTAATCAACCTCGACGTACAGTTCCTGCCCGACGTGGACATACCCTGCCCGGACTGCCGCGGCTCCCGCTATTCCAAGGCGGCTTACCGTATCCGCCGGGAGAATTTCGAGGGAACCTATCACTCTCTTCCCGAATTGATGGCGATGGATGTCAGCGACGCTCTCGTGGCGTGCGGGGATCTCAGAACTGTGCGTCAGCGGCTTCAGGTGCTCCAGGACCTTGGCTTGGGCTATCTGACTCTCGGCGAGCAGACTCCCGGACTGTCGGGCGGCGAGGCCCAGCGTCTCAAGCTGGCCAGCGAGATGGGACGCGGCCAGGACGATTCGGTCTTCGTGTTCGACGAGCCGACCATAGGACTGCATCCTGCCGACGTACAAACCCTGCTGCAGGTCTTCCAGAGCCTGATAGACCACGGCGCCACGGTCATCGTCATCGAGCACGACATCGATGTCATCCGCTCAGCCGACTACGTCATCGACATGGGGCCCGGCGGCGGCGAGGAAGGCGGCCGCATCGTGGCAGCCGGCACTCCTGACGACATCCGCCGCTGCCCTTCCAGTGTCACCGGCCGGTTCATCTGATAATTTGTGTAATCTGTTTAAAGTGTTGAGGTATGGAATTGAATGATAAGATTGTGACTTACCGAAAGCCGCACGGAAGAGAAGGACATGATGGTGAAGGTCGTCGTAAACCTGATAAACAAGAACAACTAAGGGATGCGTGATGGCCTGGCAACGGTAAGTACTGCAGCGGCTTCGTTTTGTAATGCTTCGATAGACAGGCCTTTACAAATGCAACGAGTGCTTTTCGGATATTTTTGACACTTCCGAAAGCACACGCTCTAATTGTAACTTGATGATTTAAAGATAATTGCATTTTTAGGCCGCTTCTCTGCTTGCCGTTACGCAAATTCACATGAAAACATTTACTATCTTTGAGAGGCTAATCAGAAAGATATGGAAATAATTGACAGAGACAATGGATATGTTCTGCTGCGGGTGGGGCCGGAGCGGGAAATGTATGATGCCCGGGAGGCCGGCGGAAGGCTGCTGGAGGAGGCTGCTCGGGCCGGGGCGGTGATGGTGTACTGTGACTACTGGCTGCGGACGTCGGACGGCCGGCGGAAGGACAATCCGGTCAATGACTGTCAGCCGGGCAGTGTGCGGGAGGACTTCGACTTCGGGGCGATAGTGGCTGTGAATGAGGCTCTGATGCGGAAATGGGAACAGGAGACGGCGGAGGACAATGCAGGAGACGGCACGGTGCTGAAATACGGCCGGTGGTATTCGCTGAGGCTCTTCCTCTCGCGGCACGGAGCGCTGGTGCATCTGCCGCAGACGCTCTACGGGGTGGACGAGGTGGATGCGAGGGCTTCGGGGCAGAAGCAGTTCGACTATGTGGACCCGCGGAACCGGGAGGCGCAGATAGAGATGGAGGCCATCTTCACGGACCATTTAAGGAAAATAGGGGCGTGGCTGCCGCAGCGGACGCGGACGGTCGGGGAGGATGACGCCTCCTATGCCGTAGAGGCCTCGGTCGTCATCCCCGTGCTCAACCGTGCGGCCACGATCCAGGACGCGCTCCGCTCGGCACTCTCGCAGCAGACGGATTTCCTGTTCAATGTCATAGTGATAGACAATTATTCCACCGACGGAACATCGGAAAGGATAGATGAACTTGCCTCGTCCGACAGCCGGGTGATTCACCTTATCCCGGAGGAGAGCGGTCTGGGCATCGGCGGCTGCTGGAACGCCGGCATCAGCCATCCGGCTTGCGGACGCTATGCCGTGCAGCTCGACAGCGACGACATGTATAGCGGGCCCGATACCCTGCAGCGGATTGTGGAAGTGTTCCGCCGCGAGCGGTGCGCCGTGGTCATCGGCAGCTACATGATGACTGACTTCGACCTGCGGCCCATACCGCCAGGCATCATCGACCACCGCGAGTGGACCGACTCCAACGGCCACAACAACGCCTTGCGCATCAACGGCCTCGGTGCTCCCCGCGCCTTCCACGCCGCTACCCTGCGCTCGGCCGGCGGCTTCGAGAACGTCTCCTACGGCGAGGACTACGGCGTAGTGCTCCGCCTGACCCGTGAGTACCGCCTCTGCCGCATCTACGCCCCGGTATACAGCTGCCGCCGCTGGGGCGGAAACTCCGACGCCGCCCTGGACATCTCCAGGATCAACGCCCACAACGCCTACAAGGACTCCCTCCGCACCCGCGAGCTCCTCGCCCGCCAGCAGATGAATAACGGCCGACTTGGTGAATGAAAACAGTCCAACTTGGTGAATGAAAACAGTCCAACTTGGTGAATGAAAACAGTCCAACTTGGTGAATGAAAACAGTCCAACTTGGTGAATGAAAACAGTCCAACTTGGTGAATAAGTCTTCGTAAATTATTTTATTTCAATATTTAGTGTTATATTTGCAAAAGTCAAAAATAACGCTGATGGAAGAGCCTATTACATACAGAAAACGAATTGCCGACAAGCTTCTCAGTGAACAATTGGAGGCATCGGGAGCTGTACTGATTCAAGGTCCGAAGTGGTGCGGCAAGACTACGACGGCAGAGCAGCAGGCCGGAAGCATTATTTATATGGACGAGCCGAAAAACCGTCAGGCAAATCTTATATTAGCGGAGACGGATCCTCAGGTACTGCTTCAAGGAGCAGTTCCGAGGGTGATCGACGAGTGGCAGCTGGCACCGTCATTGTGGGATACTGTCAGATTCGAGACCAGCCACAGACGGTCTCCCGGGCAGTTTATCCTGACAGGTTCTGCTGTTCCTCCGGATTTATCAGAACAGACGCATTCCGGCATAGGCAGGATAGCAAGACTTACCATGCGGACAATGAGTCTTTGGGAGTCCGGAGAGTCAAACGGCAGTGTGCGTCTTGAGTCTATGTTTTCTGGAGAATTTGTTCCGGCCTCTGCTGAAAATATGTCTTTGGAGTCACTGGCATTCTTGATATGCAGGGGCGGATGGCCGGGCTCGCTGGATCTTTCAAGGAAAGCTGCATTGCGACAGGCGTTGAACTATGCTGACGCTGTGTGTGAAAGCGATATCTCAAGAGTGGACGATGTCTGCAGGGATGCGGATTTTGCGCGTAGACTGATGCGCTCCTATGCCAGGCATCAAGGCCAGCAGGTGCCGTTGAGTACGATATATGCGGATCTGTCGGGCAACCGTGCCGGAAGCATGACGGAAGACACCATTGCATCTTATTTACGCGCACTCAGGAAGATATTTGTGATAGAGGATCTTCCTGCTTGGAATCCCAATCTGAGATCCAAAACGGCTATCCGCACTTCTGATACAAGGTATTTTGCTGATCCGTCCATAGCAGCGGCCTCTGTCGGTACGGGACCTGAGGACTTGCTTGCAGATCTGAATACCCTCGGGTTGTTTTTCGAGACAATGGCTGTACGCGACCTCCGTGTTTATGCAGAGGCTCTTGACGGCAAACTGTACCATTATCGTGACAAGACCGGACTTGAATGTGATGCAGTCATTCATCTTCGTAACGGCCGTTACGGTCTGATTGAGATCAAACTCGGAGGAGATACTCTTATAGAGTCCGGTGCCAGGACATTGCTGAAACTTGCAGGTAAGATTGACACTGAGGCCATGAGTGCCCCGTCCTTCCTTATGGTTCTTACTGGCACCGGTCAGTATGCTTATCGCCGCAGCGATGGAGTCTGTGTTGTCCCTATCAGTTGTCTGCGGGTGTGATTACCAGCCTTTGAGGGCGAAGCGGCAGGTGACCGAGTAGGTGTACTTGATGGTGCGGAAGGCGTCGGAGGCGGAGGCTGCCGGGGCGGCTTCGGCTGAGCCGAGTGCGGCTCCGTCCATGCGGAGCTTGCTGTTCTGGACGACCGTGTAGTGGTCTGTTCCGCCGCCGTGCTCTACGATGCTGAGGACTTTCCCGATTTTCTCACCGAGGGCCTCCGCCATGTATCCGGCTTTGTCCTTAGCGGCCAGCAGCGCGTCTTTCTTGCCCTGCTCGTGGTATTTGAGGATGTCCTTGTTGCTCATTTCCCCGATACGCATGGAACTTACTCCCTTAGTGTCTATGACGGAGATGATCCTGTCTATCATCGTGAAATCGTGCAGGGTGATGTCCAGATTCTTGCCGATGAGGAAATCCAGGCCCCGCTCCCTCCAGTAATCGCCCACGTCCTGGGTGCGGATGTCGTTGTCGGTGATGCCGATGGAGTGAAGGGCTTCGCGCATCTGCGACTCGATGTCCTCGATACGGACTTTTGTCCTGTATTCCTCGGGTTTGGAGACTCCGTCGAATTCCTCCTCGAAATATTCCTTGATGCCGATTACAAAATGTATCTCGTCCGGAATAATCTCTACCTCGGAGGTGCCGGTGACCTCGATATAGCGGAATTTGTCTTTATATGGAGCATCCTGGGCATTCATCAGGCCGCAGGAAAGAACTGTGGCGGCAGCCGCCGCAATAATAAATGAAACAGCTTTCATACTTCAGATGCTTTGTGATTCTGAAATATGAAAGCTGTCAATTACCGTGCCACCCCTCTATCCCTCGACCTTGAAGCGGACTCTCCACCGTCCGTCGGCGAAGTCATGCGAGAGTATCCGGAAGTGCCCGATCTCCGAGGTATTGGAGACGTGGGCCCCGATGCAGGCGCAGGCGTCGTAGTCCCCGACCCTGACTATCCGGAGGGTCTGCGAGACATTCTCCGGCAGTTTGCTCAGGTCGACTATTGCACCTGCCTCTGACAGAGGAACGAACTCAATGGTGACCGGCAGGGCTGCCGCTATCACCTCATTGACCTTGTCCTCAATGGCCTGGACCTGCTCCGGAGTGGGGCACTCCGCCAGCAGATAGTCGCATTTGCTCTTCTTCCGCTCGATATGGGCGTTGCGCGAGCGGGGACAGCCGAACATCCGCACCATCGTCTGGTTGAGGATATGTTCCGCCGTGTGCATCGGAGGGTATTCCTCCTTGTTGTGCGCGTTGAGCTGGATGTTCTCTTCCATTATTTTACTGTGAAATTCCGGATGATGTTCAGGATGACCTCCGAGGCCTTCTCCATGCTCTGCACGGGCAGATACTCGTACTTGCCGTGGAAGTTGAGGCCGCCGGCGAAGATGTTGGGGCAGGGCAGGCCCATGAACGAGAGGCGGGCGCCGTCCGTACCGCCGCGGATGGGACGGATGTTGGGCTTGATGCCCGCGGCCTTCATGGCCTCGACTGCCTTCTCGATGATGTGGTAGTGGGGCTCTACCTCCTTCTTCATGTTGTAGTACTGGTCCTTGATGTCGACGGTCACGACACCGGCTCCGTACTTGCAGTTGATGAAGTCGGCGCACTCCTGTATCATCTTCTTCTTGCGCTCGAACAGCTCGAAGTCGTGGTCGCGGATGATGTACTGGATGTCGGCCTCCTCGACCACGCCGGTGAACTTGGTGATGTGGATGAATCCGTCGTAGCCCTCGGTGTATTCGGGTCTCTGCCATACGGGCAGCATGTCGTTGAGCTCGGACGCGATGAGTATCGCATTGAGCATCTTGTCCTTGGCGTAGCCCGGGTGGATGTTGCGGCCCTGGATGTGCAGCTTGGCGGCCGCGGCGTTGAAGTTCTCGTACTCGAGTTCGCCGATGGCGCCTCCATCCATGGTGTAGGCGTATTTGGCACCGAACCTGGCCACGTCGAAATGGTCCACTCCGCGGCCGATTTCCTCGTCGGGGGTGAAGCCGATCTTGATGGGACCGTGCTTGAATTCAGGATGTTCCATGATGTATTCGGCGGCGGCCATGATTTCGGCCACTCCGGCTTTGTCATCTGCTCCGAGCAGGGTGTTGCCGTCGGTGGTGATCAGGGTCTGGCCCACATAGTCCTTCAGCTCGGGGAATTCTTCCGGGTCGAGAACCATGCCTTTAGCCTCGTTGAGAGTGATGGCCTTGCCGTCGTAGTTCTCCACTATACGGGGCTTGATGCCGCTGCCGGGGGCATCGGGGGAGGTGTCCACATGGGAGATGAATCCTATGGCGGGGACGTCCTCTTCTATGTTGGAGGGTATGGATGCCATCAGGTATCCATATTTATCAAGTTCTACTTTTTCAAGCCCCATGGCCTCCAATTCTTTTCGGAGCTGATCCAGAAGGGCAAACTGCTTGTTGGTACTGGGCTGACTCTGCGAGTCCGGGTTCGATGTCGTGTCGAATGCCACGTACCTCAGAAATCTGTCAACTATTTTTTCCATATCTAAAATATTTAACTAAATCAAAATCATACTTGCCGCCATTACCGCCATACCGGCTATGACCCCGATGATGGACAGGTGGTGGTGCCCGAACTTTTCGGCGGACGGAAGAAGCTCATCTAATGCGATATAGGTCATGATACCCGCGACCACTGCGAGTACCGTTCCGTTCAGGGACTGGTCGAATATCCTCGAGAGCAGCAGGTAACCGACGACTCCCCCCACCGGCTCGGCGAGTCCGGACAGGAAGGCGTTCCCGACGGCCTTGCCCTTTTTCCGCGTGGCATAGTAAATCGGTATTGCAACCATTATGCCTTCCGGAATGTTGTGGATCGCCACAGCCACAGCGATGGAAATACCCGTCCGGGGGCTTTCCATGGCGCTCACGAAGGTGGCCATGCCCTCCGGGAAATTGTGTATGGCAATGGCAATCACGGAGAAGAGCCCCAGCCGCATGAGCCCCGTACTGTCCGGGACGGCGCCGTCCTCCGAGGGGGCGGCGGAATATTCATGGGGATTGTCCTTCGAGGGTATCAGATTGTCAATGAGGGCAATCAGCGCTATCCCCGCGAAGAAGGCCAGGACAGTATACAGCAGCCCCGTCCTCTCTCCGAAGGCGGAGCCGAGGCTGGCTCTGGCCTCGGCGAAAAGTTCCGTCATGGAGATGAAGAGCATCACTCCTGCCGAGAAACCGAGGGCAAATGAGAGGGTCTTCGTGCTGAATTTTCTTGTCAGCAGCACAATCACCCCTCCGAGTCCGGTGGACAGTCCCGCGATGAGGGTCAGGAGCAGTGCAATGGGGAAATTACTGTCGCTCAGCATCGTTATTTCTCTTCGGCGGCGTCAGTTTTCTTACATGCCCAGATCATGTAGGCAATCAGCAGGATATATACTCCGAGGGCAACCCATACCGCGGGGGTGGAGGACTGCCACTGAGTATTGACCAGGTTCACGTCGGCAAAGCGCATGATCGCGGATACGACTCCCATCAGGGCGCCGCCGGCGATGAATCCGGAAGCCACGAGGGTGCCTTTCTCCTTGCGGGCCTCGTTGATGGCCTTGTCCTTGCTGCGGGAGCCCACATACCATGCGACGGCTCCTCCGATCATCAGGGGAAGGTTGAGTTCGATGGGAATGAACATTCCGAGCGCGAAGGGCAGGGCGGGTACCTTGAACAGGGTAAGGATGATGGCGATGGCGGCTCCGATGCCGTACATCAGCCAGGGAGCGCTGCCTCCGAGCATCAGGGGCTCGATGACGGCGGCCATGGCATTGGCCTGAGGAGCTACGAGGGCACCTTCACCGGTGAATCCGAAGGTGTCGTTGAGAATCATCATCACTCCTGCGACGGTGGCGGCGGCCACTATTGTTCCTAAGAACTTCCATCCCTCCTGCTTGCGGGGGGTGGTTCCGATCCAGTAACCTATCTTCAGGTCGGTGATGAAGCCTCCGGCCATGGAGAGTGCGGTGCAGACCACGCCTCCGATGATCAGGGCGGCGGCCATGCCGGAAGTGCCCTTGAGTCCTGCTGCCACCAGGATGATGGAGGCCAGGATAAGGGTCATCAGGGTCATGCCGCTGACGGGGTTGGTGCCGACTATGGCTATCGCGTTGGCGGCCACTGTGGTGAACAGGAAGGCGATGACTGCCACTACTAGGAGGGCTATTACGGCGTGCCACAGGTTGTCCAGCACTCCGAAGTAGAAGAATACGAACATCAGGGCCAGGGTAACGGTCAGGCCGATGATTATGATCTTCATGGACAGGTCTCTCTGAGTGCGGGCCTCCTGGGTGCCGGCGCCGTCCTTCTTGCCGCGGAACTCCTTGCCGGCCAGGCCCAGTGCGGACTTGATGATACCGGCTGACTTGATGATGCCGATGATGCCGGCGGTGGCGATGCCTCCGATGCCGATGTGGCGGGCGTAGTTGGTGAAGATCTCCTCAGGCGACATCGAGCCTACGGTCGCCGTCAGGCCCGAGCCCATCAGGTCCACTACGCTGTCTCCGAAGATCAGGTTCATCAGCGGAATAATGATGAACCATACGAGGAACGAGCCGCAGCAGATGATGAATGAATACTTGAGGCCGATGATGTAGCCGAGGCCGAGGACTGCCGCTCCCACATTGACCTTGAAGAGCAGCTTTGCGTTGGTGGCCACCTGCTCGCCCCAGGGCAGTACCCTGGAGGTGAAGACCTCGGACCACCATCCGAAGGTGGATACGATGAAGTCGTAGAGACCTCCGATCAGACCGCTGATAAGCAGTGTCTTGGCTCCCTTGCCTCCGGACTCGCCGCTGACCAGTACCTGAGTGGTGGCGGTAGCCTCGGGGAAGGGGTATTTGCCGTGCTGCTCCTTTACGAAATATTTGCGGAAAGGAATCAGCAGCAGGATACCGAGCACTCCTCCGATGAGAGAGCTGAGGAATATCTTGGAGAAATCCACCGTGAGTTCCGGATATCTGTCCTGCAGGATGTACAGGGCCGGGAGGGTGAATATCGCTCCTGCCACTATTACACCGGAGCAGGCGCCGATGGACTGGATGATGACATTCTCGCCCAGGGCGTTCTTGCGCTTGAATGCGCTGGAGAGTCCTACCGCTATTATAGATATAGGTATGGCGGCCTCGAAGACCTGCCCTACTTTCAATCCGAGGAAAGCTGCGGCAGCAGAGAAGATGATGGTCATCACGAGGCCGATGGTCACGGACCATACAGTTACCTCAGGATAGACTTTGTCCGGATTGAGAAGAGGCTGGTACTTCTCGCCGGGTTTCAGTTCCCGGAATGCGTTTTCGGGAAGAGTTACTTTTTTATTTTCTTCGCTCATAAGATAGGTATTAGGAAGGTTTGGTTTTGGATACAAATTTAACCAAAAATTTTTATGAAAAATTCTTTCAAGAAATTTTAAATTATATCTTCTTTGTTTTCAGCAACTTGGTTAAAAGAGATAAAATTTTTTCAAAAATTTTTGAAAATTTTTTGCAGAAAAATTTGGTGGTTTAAAAAATCGCCCATATATTTGCAGCCCGTTTGAGAAAAACGGATAGTTCATTGAAAAGACTGAGAGAGATAACGAGGTAAAAGTATATAGGTTAATAAGTCTGTTAAGATGTAAATTTTAATGGGACTACAATTGATCCAAATACGAGACGAATACTAAATCATATCGAGAGAAGTTACAAGGGCGAACGGAGGATGCCTAGGCTTCCGGCGGCTAAGAAGGACGCAGTAAGCTGCGAAAATGTGCGGGGATCCGCCAACAGGACTTGATCCGCACGTATCCGAATGGGGAAACCCGGACGAGTGAAGCTCGTCCACGCCAGAGCGAACCCAGGGAACTGAAACATCTTAGTACCTGGAGGAAAAGAAAGAAAGATCGATTTCCCGAGTAGTGGCGAGCGAAAGGGAAATAGCCCAAACCGGAGTTGTTACGGCAATTCCGGGGTTGTAGGAGTCATACCGCGAACAGTTCATCACAAGCGGAAGCTTCTGGAAAGGAGTCCGGCACAGGGTGACAGGCCCGTACGCGTAGAGCATGGACTGTTCAAATGACCACCTGAGTAGGGCGGGGCACGAGGAACCCTGTCTGAATCCGCGGGGCCCATCCCGCAAGGCTAAATACGACCGGAAGACCGATAGTGAACCAGTACCGTGAGGGAAAGGTGAAAAGAACCCCGAACAGGGGAGTGCAATAGACCCTGAAACCGTTCGTCTACAAGCGGTCGGAGCATCTTTATGGTGCGACGGCGTGCCTTTTGGATAATGAGCCTACGAGTTGTTCCATTCCTGCGAGGTTAAGCGCTTAAGGCGCGTGAGCCGAAGCGAGAGCGAGTCTGACAAGGGCGTAAAGTAGGAGTGGACAGACGCGAAACCTAGTGATCTACCCTTGGCCAGGTTGAAGGCGCCGTGACAGGCGCTGGAGGACCGAACCGGTTTCCGTTGAAAAGGATTCGGATGAGCTGAGGGTAGGGGTGAAAGGCTAATCAAACTGGGAGATAGCTCGTACTCCCCGAAATGTCTTTAGGGACAGCCTCGCCGGAGCTTCACGGAGGTAGAGCTACTGATAGGATGCGAGGGCTTCACCGCCTATCAATTCCTGACAAACTCCGAATGCCGCGAAGTGATCGACGGGAGTGAGTCGCCGGGTGCTAATGTCCGGTGGCAAGAGGGAAAGAGCCCGGACCGCCAGTTAAGGCCCCGAAATGTATGCTAAGTTGAGAGAACGAGGTGGCTATGCAGAGACAGCTAGGATGTTAGCTTGGAAGCAGCTATTCATTTAAAGAGTGCGTAACAGCTCACTAGTCGAGCGCAGCTGCGTGGATGATAAACGGGCATCAAGCATACTGCCGAAACTGCGGACTCGTCGCAAGATGAGTGGTAGGGGAGCATTCCGGTCGGCGCCGAAGGTCGTTCGTGAGGACGGCTGGAGCGTCCGGAAAAGAAAATGTAGGCATAAGTAACGACAATGCGGGCGCGAAACCCGCACACCGAAAGCCCAAGGTTTCCTGAGCGACGTTAATCGCCTCAGGGTAAGTCGGGCCCTAAGCCGAACCCGAAAGGGGAAGGTGATGGACAACCGGTCAAGATTCCGGTACCCGTTATGTCAGTGAAGGAGTGACTGAGGAGTGACACCTCCGCCGCCTGACGGAATAGGCGGTTGAAGCGCGTAGGTAAAGTCTGCGGTAATGCCGGAGATTGCTGAAACGCGACAGTACCGCGAGCCTTCGGGCAAGCGGACAGCGAGGGTAACCAGACTCACGAGAAAACCTCCGTAGCATATGGCATGACGGCCCGTACCGTAAACCGACACAGGTGGGCGAGGAGAGAATCCTAAGGTGCTCGAGCGATTCATGGCCAAGGAACTCGGCAAACTGACCCCGTAACTTCGGGAGAAGGGGTCCCACGGAAGTGGGCGCAGAGAAATGGCCCAGGCGACTGTTTACCAAAAACACATGGCTTTGCGAAATCGAAAGATGACGAATAAGGCCTGACACCTGCCCGGTGCCGGAAGGTTAAGAGGGGGCGTAAGATGGAAGCAATGAAGTCGAAGCGCTGAATTGAAGCCCCGGTAAACGGCGGCCGTAACTATAACGGTCCTAAGGTAGCGAAATTCCTTGTCGGGTAAGTTCCGACCTGCACGAATGGTGTAACGATCTGGGCGCTGTCTCAGCCATGATCTCGGTGAAATTGTAGTAGCGGTGAAGATGCCGCTTACCCGCAACGGGACGGAAAGACCCCGTGAACCTTTACTGCAGCTTAGCGCTGAAACCGGGTAATTGATGTGTAGGATAGGTGGGAGGCTGTGATGGCGGTACGCCAGTATTGCCGGAGCCGCTGTTGAAATACCACCCTTTGGTTATTTGGTTTCTAACTCTTTGTTGAGGACACCGCTTGGTGGGTAGTTTGACTGGGGTGGTCGCCTCCAAAAGCGTAACGGAGGCTTCCCAAGGTCCACTCAGCACGAATGGTAACCGTGCGCAGAGTGTATTGGTATAAGTGGGCTTGACTGAGAGACCGACAAGTCGATCAGGTGCGAAAGCAGGGCAAAGTGATCCGGTGGTTCTACATGGTTTGGCCATCGCTCAAAGGATAAAAGGTACTCCGGGGATAACAGGCTGATCGCTCCCAAGAGCTCAAATCGACGGAGCGGTTTGGCACCTCGATGTCGGCTCGTCACATCCTGGGGCTGGAGCAGGTCCCAAGGGTTCGGCTGTTCGCCGATTAAAGTGGCACGCGAGCTGGGTTCAGAACGTCGTGAGACAGTTCGGTCCCTATCTGTTGTGGGCGTAGGAAATTTGCGGAGGTCTGTCCTTAGTACGAGAGGACCGGGATGGACACACCTCTGGTGTACCGGTTGTGGCGCCAGCTGCACCGCCGGGTATCCACGTGTGGTTAGGATAAGCGCTGAAAGCATCTAAGCGCGAAGCCGGCTTCAAGATAAGATTTCCATGGAGGGTCGTCGAAGACTACGACGTCGATAGGCTGCAGGTGTAAAGGCGGCAACGTCAAAGCCGAGCAGTACTAATAGCCCGACACTTCTGATATGACGCAGAAAAACAAACAATAATACTGAGTTGTCTCTCTCATTTCTTATAGAATACGTCACGAAAGTGACAGAGAAATCATGGTGGTTATAACGGTGTGGACCAACCTCTTCCCATTCCGAACAGAGAAGTTAAACGCACTTGTGCCGATGGTACTGCCCTAACAGGGGTGGGAGAGTAGGTAGCCGCCGCCCCTTAGAGCCCTCGGAGCATGACGCTCCGGGGGCTTTTTTTATGTCTACGTCTTCTATTCTCCCGTTTCCATACGCAACGGGAGGCCGCGCAGCAAATTGTTCCTAAGAGTCAGTTCGTTGACGGAAGGTGTCAGCCGGCGGAATTTATTGAAGGTCTCGCGCGATATGTCGAAGTGGCGGCAGATATCCAGGATAGTGTATTGGTCTTCCAGCATCTCCAGTACAGTGTGCGTGTTGTCTATCAGGATGTTGAGCTTGGTGTAACTGCCTTTCCGCCGGCCTAGGATTACTCCGTTGGCCTTACGCATTGCCAGGGCCTCCTTAGTCCGCATTGAAATGAGGTTTCTCTCTATTTCTGCTACCAGGCCGAAAGCAAAGCACAGAACTTTGCTGTTGATACTGTCATCGAAGGTATATCCTTCCTTGGTAGTGTATAGTCGGATTTTCTTCCGCAGACATTTCCCCGTAATCTCCATGATGTCGGTGAGAGTGCGGCTTAATCTGGATATTTCAGTAACAATGAGTGTGTCACCGGGCTTGAGCCTGCGCAGCAGACGACCCAGTTTCCGCTCTTTTTCGTTTTTCTTTCCGCTGACGATTTCCGTGACCCAGCAGTCGACAGTGAGCTGTCGTGCTTCAGTGTAGCGGAGGATCTCCTCCTTCTGATTGGCCAAATGCTGTTTGCCAGTACTGACTCTGAGATAACCTACAATCATATTTTATTGAAAATTTAACCGGGGCGACATTGCCCCAGGATAAAATTAGCAATGTGTGCGGTATTCTGATGGTCAGCCGGGTTCTATCCTGAAAAGTTTGTTATATTTGCCGGCAAAATCCACATTAAATATGCAGTACAGTATCGGAGACAGAGTCAGGTTCATGGACTTTGACGGAGACGGTATGGTTACGGCTGTCCTTCCGCACGGGCTTTTGGAGATAGAGGTCGAGGGGATGAGTATGAGGGTGTCGACCGGAGAGGTAGTCCCGGTAAATGCCCGTGACGGAGAAGATGAAAGTCTTCTCTACGACGGCAATACTAATCTCTCCCGTTTCAAGCAGTGCGCTGTCCCTGCGCATCGCTCCGTCCCGACCGGAAAGAAATCAGGGCGTCAGGCGGATACAATGGAAGTGGACCTGCATCTGGAGAGAATCCGGCAGAAATATCCCGCGGCACGCAATGTCCCCGACGGGGATGCTCTCTACCTTCAGCTGGATGTCTTCGAGAAGAGCATGGCCGAGGCATTCAGGAAGGGAGTGCGGACCGTAGTTCTGATTCACGGCAATGGCCGGGGTGTTCTCCGTTCGGAACTGCTCCGCCGCCTGCGGGAATATCCGGGCGTGACGGTGCGGGAAGCCTCCGTACTGCGTTACGGCAGCGGAGCCATTGAGGTGGTCATCAGGTAGGCGCTACCTGCGTTTTCTTCTGAACATCAGTCTGTAACAATAGATGCATCCGGCAGCAACGGCCAGCAGCATCAGGTTCCATAGGATGGTCATGCCCCATCTGACGGGATGGGCGAACTCGCGGTAAGGCGAATCTCCTTCGGAGTATCTGGCGAATGCATTGGTGTAGACTGTGGTGCCGTTCTCATACCATGCGGTCATCCTCACGTATGGATCCTCAGGTGTCATGACATACTGTATCGCGCTGGAGTTGAAAATGGAATCCACTATGGTTCCGTTCTGTGATATGACCCTGATGGCACTGGCGGGGGCGCTCAGACGCATGTACACGGTGTCTCCTTTGAGTCCGATATCCTCAATTCTGGGCAGTATCAGGTTCTCCGCGTGTTTGACGGCAGTATCTCCGTTCCCGAAGTCAGGAACGCGGGTGGTGTAGAAGTTCCCCTTGAGCAGTTGTTCGCGGATGTCTTTCCAATAGGGGGTGGGAGTGTTGATCCAGGAACAGCGGCGGGCAATGGATGCATGGGCCTTGGAGTTGTGGTTGTCATCGTTGATACAGTTGTGGGCGTAGCGTCCGGCGGACAGAGCCTCATCCCAGTGGTTCAGGCTGGTGCCTCTGCCGTGGTCTTTCTCGCCGAATCCGGCGTCTCCCTCGATAAGTCTGTATCCCGAAAGATGCTCCATCACTCTCCTGTCTATAGTGAGGGTCCGGTTGGGATGGTTGAACTGGACGAAGTCTCCGTCATCAGCCAGCCTGTCTATCATGAACTGTTTCTGGGACAGTAGAATGGGCAGGATGTGGTCGAATTTCTCCACTTTCTCGACGCCGTATGCGTTGATGTGGAATTTGAAGAGGTTGTACCCGTGCTCGTATCCGGCTATGTATAGGGATGAGTCTATGGGGTGGGGAGTGAGAGCCTGATGATTGGTGAAGCCCAGGATGTCGTATCCGTAGCTCATGTAGTCGGCGTATACCACATCAGGGTAATAAGGACATTCGTTGATGCCCTTGTCCACCTTGGTGTGGGTGTGCAGGCATGCGCGTTTCCAGCCTATGGATGTGTCCAGGTCCGCGTATGGGTTGTATATCCTGTCTCCGCTGAAAGGCACCGGGCCTTCGAACCGGTATATGGGGGAAACACTGAAAATGGTGAGGGCCAGTACTGCCGCCAGCAGGATGGAGGCCAGGATTTTTCCGAGAATTTTGAGAAATTTTGTCATCTTGCGTGGTCACAATTAATAAATATCGCATTGAACGTCGCAAATTTATAAAAACTGACCTTTATTTATTATTTTTGTTTTTTTAAAATCGAAAATTATGTGTGGAATAGTTGGATATATGGGCCCTAAGCAGGCGGCCCCCATCTTGATCAAAGGACTTCACAGACTGGAATACAGAGGCTATGACAGTGCCGGCATAGCCCTTATCAATGCCGAGGGGACACTCTCGGTATATAAGTCCAAGGGCAAGGTCAGCGACCTGGAAAAACTTATCGATGACAAGGATACCACCGGTACCATAGGCATAGCGCACACCCGCTGGGCCACTCACGGGGAACCGAATGACATCAATGCCCATCCCCACTATTCGGAGCACAAGAACCTGGCTCTGATTCACAACGGCATAATCGAGAATTACAAGGCCCTGAAGAAGGAGCTGCTCAACAAGGGCTATCACTTTCACAGCGATACCGATACCGAGGTCGTGATTCAGCTCATACAGTATATGATGGACTCGCACGGCATCTCGCTGGTGGAGGCAGTGCCCCTGGCTCTCAGGAATGTCGTGGGCGCATACGCCATAGTGGTGATCGACAAGGACAATCCCAATATCATGATTGCCGCCCGCAAGGGCAGTCCGCTGGTGGTCGGAATCGGCAAGGAAGAGTTCCTCATCGGTTCTGACGCCACACCTATCGTGGAGTACACCGACAGGGTCATCTATCTGGATGACGAGCAGATAGCGGTGATGGAGAGAGGCGGCGGCATCCGCATTACGGACCTGCGTCAGGTGGAGGTCACTCCCATCGTAAAGAAGCTGGAGCTCAATCTGAGCGAGATAGAGAAAGGCGGCTTCCCCCATTTCATGCTCAAGGAGATATACGAGCAGCCCAATACCCTGCGTACATCCATGAAGGGCCGTCTTCATCCTGAACTCGGCGAGGTGAAGCTCTCCGGCATCATCGACAACAGGGACAGGTTCCTCAATGCGAGAAGAATCATCATCTGTGCCTGCGGAACATCGTGGCATGCCGCCCAGATAGGAAAATATATGATCGAGGAACTGGCAAGGATACCGGTAGAAGTGGAGTACTCTTCGGAGTTCAGGTATCGCAAGCCGGTGATTTTCAGTGATGATATAGTAATTGCGATATCGCAGTCAGGAGAGACTGCCGACACCCTGGCGGCTATAAAGCTGGCCAAGGCTCACGGCGCCTTCCTCTTCGGTATCTGCAACGTGGTGGGCTCATCCATTCCCCGCGAGACCGACTCGGGATGTTATACCCATGCCGGCCCGGAGATAGGAGTGGCCTCTACCAAGGCTTTTACCGCCCAGGTGTCTACTCTCGCCCTGCTGGCCCTCTCGCTGGCCAAGGAGAAGGGAACCATAACCGAGGCGCGCAGACGCGAGCTGGTGGAGGAACTGCAGCGCATTCCTGAGAAAATCGAGAAGATTCTCAGGCACGATGAACTGATCTCGCGTATAGCCAGCGTCTTCACATACGCGCATAACTTCATCTATCTGGGCCGGGGCTACAATTTCCCCGTAGCCCTCGAAGGTGCCCTGAAACTCAAGGAGATATCCTATATCCATGCCGAGGGCTATCCTGCAGCGGAGATGAAGCACGGCCCCATCGCCCTGATCGATGACGAGCTCCCTGTCGTGGTAATCGCCACCAGAAGGGGCAAGTACGACAAGATAGTCAGCAACGTGCAGGAAATAAAGGCCCGCAAGGGACGGATAATCTCAATAGTAACCGAGGGCGATACGGATGTCCGGAACATTTCGGACTGGAGTTTCGAGATACCGGATACCGAGGAGTGCTTCGTGCCCCTGCTGTCCACCATACCCCTGCAGCTGCTGGCCTACCATATAGCCATAGCGAAAGGCCGGGATGTGGATCAGCCGAGAAACCTGGCGAAGTCGGTTACAGTGGAGTAGGGCGGCGTTTTCTTATGACGACCGTTCCGTCATGACTTATGACGAACGTGTAGTCGTAGCAGCCCAGAATAAATGAACTGCCGGTATCCGGGTTCTCTCTGAGCGAGGTAATGTAGTCGAAGTTGAATCCCATTCCGAACAGGTCTACGAATGGGATTTTTCTTCTTCCTCCTGAGTACAGTCTCTCTATTATGGAGTGATTGCGTTTCAGAATCCGGTCAATGCGGATCAGCTCGTCATTCCGCTCACGGTAGATTCTGTTGTTGAACATTGTCCTGCAGGAATCCGAGCAGAATTTTTTGTCGGACCTTCCTGTTATCAGCCTGCTGCAGTTCAGGCAGTGCTTTTTCTCCTCTTCCATACAGCTCTTGTAGTTTAATGTTGTGCATACAAAGTTAAGTCATCATGACCTCATACTTGTGTCAGAAGAGTAAAAACTTTCAGGAAAATCCGTGTCGTGCCGATTATAACCGTTTATAGTCGGCACGAGTGCGGATTGTCTCGGGAATTATGTCTTGCTTTGCTGCCGGAAACATTAACCAACCATTAAAATCAAAGTTTATGGACAGATCATTTAACAGAATCGAACTGCGAGGAAATGCAGGGCAGGACGCCAGAATCATGAAAGTGGGAGACAACACGGTCGCAAGGTTCAATATTGCGACCAACGAGACCTACAAGGACCGTTCGGGCAATCTTAAGGAGGAAACCACATGGCATTCGGTTACAGCCTGGGGCGGAAAGGGTATGCCTGATTTTACCCGCATAAGGAAAGGAGTGTGCGTATATGTTCTGGGCCGTCTGCGGCAGAGCCGTTACACTACGGCGGAGGGAGAAGAGAAGTCTTTCTATGAAGTACTGGCATCCAGAGTCAACATTGAGGAGACACAGATGCCATAAAAGCATTATATTTGCCTTCGTAAAATAAAATGCATCATGACAAGGACAGTTTATATCTACAACACATTATCAAGAAGGAAGGAAGTATTCGTACCGGTGCATCCGGGAATGGTGGGACTATATGTCTGCGGACCTACCGTATATGGCGAACCGCATCTGGGACATGCCAGGCCGGCGGTGACGTATGACGTACTGGTGCGCTTCTTCAGATATCTTGGCTACAAGGTGCGCTATGTCAGAAATATAACTGATGTAGGTCACCTGGAGCATGATGCGGACGAGGGTGATGACAAGATAGCAAAGAAGGCCCGTCTCGAAGCGCTCGAGCCCATGGAGGTGGTGCAGACATACACCATTGCCTATCACGATGCCATGCGCAGGCTGAATACCCTGCCTCCGAGTATAGAACCCCGTGCTTCGGGGCATATTATCGAACAGATAGAACTTGTCAGGAGGATTATGGATGCGGGTTTCGCATACGAGAGCAACGGTTCCGTGTACTTCGATGTGCCTGCTTATAACAGCAAATATCATTACGGAGTGCTTTCCGGCCGTAACATCGATGAGATGCAGGCCAATACACGCAGCCTGGACGGTACGGGCGACAAGCACTCTCCATACGATTTCGCCCTGTGGAAGAAGGCCTCTCCCCAGCATATCATGAAGTGGCCTTCTCCCTGGAGCGAGGGCTTCCCCGGCTGGCATCTGGAGTGTTCGGCCATGAGCGAGAAGTATCTGGGCGAGGAGTTCGACATACACGGCGGCGGTATGGACCTGCAGTTCCCGCACCATGAATGCGAGCTGGCACAGAACACCGCTTCCAGGGGAAAGGGCGGCGTGAAGTACTGGATGCACAACAACCTGCTCACCGTGAACGGTCAGAAGATGGGCAAATCCCTCGGGAACTTTACCACCCTCGCGGATCTGTACAAGGTATATTCTCCAATGACCATCCGCTTCTTCATGCTTCAGGCCCACTACCGCGGTACCGTGGATTTCAGTGCCGAGGCTCTTTCAGCAGCCGAAAAGGGACTCAAGAGGGTACTGCAGGCGTCTAAAGACTTCAGGAACCTTCAGCATACATCCGGAGCAGAACCTAATCCGGAGATTGCAGGACTCTCGGAGAAGGTGATAGAGGCCCTCTGCGACGACCTCAACACACCTGTCGCCCTGGCCCACGTATTCGATGCCGTAAGGCTGGTCAACCAGGCCAAGGACGGAAGCCTCAGACTTTCGGATGCAGATTACCAGTCTCTTTCGGAGATATTCTGCAAACTGGTTCCGGATGTGCTCGGCCTTATAGACGAGGTCTCCGCATCTTCGGAGGAGAAGACGGTCGAGGGTCTGATGGACATGATTCTGGAAGTCCGCCGCGAGGCCAAGGCCCGCAAGGATTTCGCCACCAGCGACAGTATCCGTGACAGACTGAAGGAACTCGGAGTCACCATCAAGGACACCAAGGAGGGTACCGAGTGGAGCATGTAGTATAAATCACATATATTATGGAAACAGCAGAAACATCACCCGTCAAGGCCAGAAGATACTGGGGCAGGACCCTGGTGGCATTTCTGGTAGTTCTCTGCGCCATGCCCCTGGGACATGCGCTGATGATTCTCATGGAACATTTTCTTCCGGAGTCGGCCCTGCACGGCTGCGCTTTCGCTATGGGAGCCGTGGGACTGGGTATCGTGATAGCCGGAGTCTTCGTCAAGGGCGACACCAGGCAGACCATCCTCGGACTGGTGGGCGGCCTGCTCTTCTGGACCGGCTGGGTGGAGTTCCTGCTCCAGTACTATGCCGCCCGTTACGGAGTACAGCCCGAGATAGTGAACGGCGAGGTGGTCACCAAGCCCGAGTATCTGATCATGCCGGCCACCTTCGGCTTCTGGATGCTGATTATGACCGTGTACATATTCAGCGTAAAGACAGGCTGCTACTTCATCACCTGGATACAGAAGCGCATCTTCGGCAAGCGCAAGGACGAGATTGTCACCCGTCCGCTGACCCGTCACACCTCCATCACCACATTCATGGAGCTGAACATGATGATGTGGGCCTGCTATCTGCTGCTGATGTTCTGCTACGATCCCCGTTTCCTGGGTGACCATCATCCAGTAACCCTGCTCATAGGCGCAGGCTGTCTGATAGGAGCCGTCTTCATGTTCATCAAGCAGCTCAGGATCTCCTCCTGGGGCGCCAACATCCGTATGGCCATAGCCACGGTAATTGTTTTCTGGACTCCGGTGGAGATCATGGGCCGCATAGACCTGTTCAACGAGATATGGGTGGCCCCTCTGGAGCACGTCACCGAGATGCTCATCATCCTCGCGGCCTTCATCATCCTGGCCGCCTGCCTCATCTACAGTGCCCTCCGCAAGAAAAAGCAGCAGTAGACAATCCTACTCGTCGTAGTGGAAACGGATATCCTTTACGATATCGGGATGCAGGCTGTTGGATACGGGGCAGGTGCGGGCAGCCGACTCGATGAGCCTCTTGGCCTTGTCATCGTATTTCTGTCCCTTGGGGAAGGTGATGTCCACGACGATACGTGCTACGCGGCGGGGATTGGCAGCCATCTCCTTCTCGATCTCGACTGTAGTTCCGTCGATGTTGAAGCCGTAGGACTGAGCCGAGATGCCCATGATGGTCAGCATGCATGAGGCGAGGGAAGAGGCGAACATATCGGTGGGGGAGAAGTACTCGCCCTTGCCGTGGTTGTCCAGGGGAGCGTCGGTGATAATCTTGTTGCCGGACTGCTCGTGAAGAATCTCGGTACGCAGGTTGCCGAGATAAGTGGTTCTCATCTTTGTCATAACTTGTCTGTTTTTAAATATTGTTTATTGTTCTACTATATTTCCAAGCAGGGTGGCCGAAGTGCAGCTCTCTACCCTTACTCTGACATATTCTCCGGGGCGGTGTCCCAGGGCCGGGAAGACGCATACCTTATTGGATGACGTCCTGCCGAAGAGCGAGCCGCTGTCCCTTTTAGACGTACCCTCGATCAGCACCTCGTAAGTCTGGCCCACGCACTCGCGGTTGCGCTCCAGGGATATGGCGCTCTGCAGCTCAATAATCTCGTTGAGCCTGCGGGTCTTGACCTCGGGAGGAACGTCGTCGGGGAAATGCCTGGCGGCCTTGGTCCCGGGTCTCTGGGAGTACTGGAACATGAACGCGCTGTCGAAGCGTACCTTCTGCATCAGCTCCAGGGTGGCCCGGTGGTCCTCCTCCGTCTCGGAGCAGAACCCCGCGATAATGTCGGTGGTGACTGCCGCCTCGGGGACTATTTCCCGGATCTTCTCTATTCTCTCCAAATACCCTGCCACGGTGTACTTGCGGTTCATCTTCTCCAGCATCCTGTCACTTCCGGACTGGACCGGCAGGTGAATGTGGGTGCAGATATTGGGATACATCGCCATTGAGTACAGGACTCCGTTGCTCATGTCCTTGGGGTGTGATGTCGAGAACCTTACCCTCAGGTCAGGGGCGACAAGGGCCACCAACTCGATGAGCTGGGCGAAGGAGACGGTCTCGGTCGGATTGTCCGGATTCTTCCAGAGGTAGGAGTCGACATTCTGGCCCAGCAGGCTTACCTCCCGGTAGCCGGCGGCATACAGGCGCTCCGCCTCCCTCACGATGGACTGGGGGTCGCGGCTGCGCTCGCCTCCGCGGACGTAGGGAACAATACAGTAGGTGCACATGTTGTTGCATCCCCTCATGATGGAGATGAAGGTGGTGACGCCTCCGGCGTCCGTGCGGACGGGGTCGATGTCAGCGTATGTCTCCCGGAGCGAGAGGACGGTATTGACCTGTTTCTCCCCTTCTTCTGCCAGGCAGCGGAGCATCCTCGGGAGATCCCTGTAAGTGTCGGGCCCGGCCACCAGGTCCACCGCCGGATGGGAGAGGAGCTCCTGCTTGAGTCTTTCCGCCATGCAGCCCAGTACTCCGACAGTGACCCTGCGGTGCTTCTTCTCCTGAAGGAACCGGTCGAGGCGGCCCCAGACGCGCTGTTCGGCATTGTCCCTGATGGAACAGGTATTGACCATGATAAGATCCGCTTCCTCCAGTCCCCTGCAGGGCGTGTAGCCTTCCTTCTCCAGGATGGAGAGGACTATCTCGCTGTCGTAGACATTCATCTGACAGCCGTATGTCTCTATGAATATTCTTTTGTCATTTGCCATTGCACCGCAAAGATAACTTTTTATATCTTTGCCGGGACAAACTGCAGAGAATTATGAGAAGAATTATGCTGATACTGTCCGCCGCAGTGATGTTGCTGACGGGATGTACTGATTACAGGCAGGTAAGAGTGGAGGGAGTGTCACTTGACAGCTTCCGCTTCAAGGGTACGTCATCGGCGGTCATCACTCTTGAGGTCAAGGTGGACAATCCGACGGCCCGTACCATTTCCGTGGAGTCAGTGGATGCGGTCCTGTTGCGGGAAGGCAAGGAATTTGTGAGATTTACCCTGCAGGAGGCAGTGCATGCGGCTCCTGGTACGGAATCGGATGTCCTGCTGCCGGTCAATGCCTCAGTCCTGGATCCGGTGGCCATCATAACTGCCGGTCTTAATTTCAGCAGCTGGAATCTGGATGATTATATTGTCAACGGAAGAATGACCATGTCTGCTGACGGGAAGATGAGGAAGACGGTAAAATTGCGCGAGGTGCCTCTTAAAGATATAGTGAACAGTATAAAACGCTAAATATGAAAAAGATACTACTGCTAATTTCAGTGGCTGCACTTTCTGCTTTCTGCGCTGCTGCCCAGACTGCGGATACACTCGGTGCATCGGTTCCGGATCAGCCTGCCGCTACGGATACGGTGGAAATGGTGAGGTATATGGATTACGACAGTCTTATGACATATCTGCAGGGTCACGTGCGTCTTTCTGATTCGTTGTCCAAGGCTATGGACATGCAGAAGGATAAGAACAGGGGACGCAGGGCCCAGGGGTACAGGATACGGATCTATTTCGACAACAGTCAGAATGCCCGGGCTATATCCGAGCAGATAGTAGATACATTCAAGGTACATTATCCCGGAGTGCCGGTGTACAGGATATATGACAACCCTTATTTTAAGGTGACAGTAGGGGAGTTCCGCTCCCGTTCGGACGCAATGAGATTCCTTGAGGCAATCCGTCCGGAATATCCGACGGTATTCCTGGTCAGAGAATCTTTCTCCACCATTTAGGCCTGAATCTTGCCGCCATGGCATGCAGGGCTTCCTGCATCGGAGCCAGGTGCCTTTCTTTTTTTTCAGGGTAGATGTCCTCCATCTTTACCAGGATTCCGGTCTCTTCCACATTGCCGAAGCCTGGATTGACGGCTGTCCCGAACACCTTCATGGACGGAGACAGATTCATGTAGGAGTTGATCAGCGGAGGAATCAGTTCCCCGTTCAGTTTTATCTCTTTCTGAAGAACCCTGTATGCGTCGTGATAATCCAGGTCCTTGAACAGTTCCTGATAGTATTTGTTTCCGCTGTCATAATCTATCGGCTCAATGGGGGTGACAAGTTCGTCCGGATCTCCGAAATACTTGTGCAGGAAGTTCAGCAGCGTGTTGCGTGCCCTGAGATTGTAGGACGTGTACATGGTTACCTTACCGAAGAAGTATTTGTAGTGGCTGTATTTGAGCATCAGCGCTCCAAGTCCGTCCCAGAGGTTGTCAAGGGCGTATAGTCCTTTGCGCTTGACGTTGATGTTCTGATAGTTGGGCTGTATGAACGAGCGTCCCAGCTCTATGGTGAAAGGAAGATAGTCCTGTACGAATCCATCGGAGAATCTGAAAATCTCACTGGTCGCCATCTTTTCCGGAGGTATGCCGCCGCACAGAATGTACCGGTATCCTCCTAGTATCTCGTGATCATGCGGATCCCAGACTATGAGCTGGCGGTAGTAGTCCACGGGGTCGGTGTCGAACTGATCTATATCGCAGTCCTTGCCCGAGCCTCCTCCTGCCAGGCGGAACGATATCTCACGCAGGCGTCCGATCTCCTGCATGATGTTCGGGGAGTCCTTATAGGTGACCTCATACAGTTCATTGTCACCCTTTCTTGTGGTCCTGATATACTTTGCCGCGGTCAGTTCACGGCGTATGAGCTTGCGGTCAACGGGCTTGATTACGGGTTGCATAACTTCTGTCTCTTATGATTTCGCACCACTCTCTGTGGCTGTGCTCCCCTGTGAGGGAGGTGTATGGAACCGGCTCTCCGATATACAGGTCAAAGGACGAGCCTTGCTTGCGGAACATCTCGTCAGGAAGCAGGAATGTCTCTATGTTGAACTTGATTCCAAGACGTTTCCGCAGATTTGCCAGGCGATAGAACCGTTTTGAGTTCTCTCCGGAGAAGAACATGGGTACGATGTCGCGATGGCTTTCTATAGCTTTGGTAACGAATGTCTTCTTCCATTCCAGATCGGTAATCCGGCCTTTTATGAGTCTTGAGCACAGACCGGCCGGAAAGTAGAGGACCTGGGCGTCCGAACCGAAGGTCTGCTGGAAGAGCATGGTGTTGTCATGTCTCATCTTTCCGTATTTGTTGACGGGAACGAAGACAGGAGCAAGGGGCTTTATGTACATCAGCAGATCGTTGACGACAAACTTGACATCGCCGAAGCAGCTTCCGATGTAGGAGATGAGTATCATGCCGTCAAGTCCGCCCAGAGGATGGTTCGATACGAAAATGTAGCGGCCCGAGGGTTCAGGCCGTCTGTCTCCGGTATAGTGCACCCTGTATGTCACGTCCAGATCCTTCAGAATGCGGGAGGCGAACTCCACACCGGTATAGTCCCTGTTGTCGGACAGCAGGCGGTTGATCTCGTCCTGATGTATGATCCTTTTGACGTACTCAATGAGAAAGCGCGGCATACGGTCAGCCAGTTTCGGGCTTTTGCCGCGGATCACTTTCTCTACGTCGACGGAGAGTATGGTACTTTCTGGCTCCATATCTAATCAACAAAATACAAATATAGAATATTTATTCTTATCTTTGAAGTCAGTTATGTTAAAACAAGGATTACAACAGAAATTACAGCAGGGGCTGTCCCCTCTCCAAATTCAGACTATCAAGTTGTTGGAGCTGCCTACCCTGGAACTGGAGCAGAGAATCAAGAAGGAGCTTGAGGAAAATCCGGTGCTGGACGAGGCTCCTTCTACTGAAGAGACGGAAGATGGAGAACCCAAGAATGTGTCCTTGAGCGACTACAATGGCCAGGATGACTCCACGCCCTCTTACCGTCTGTACGTTAACAATCAGGGAAAGGACCTGAAACCTCAGTACAATACGTTCTCGGTGAAGGAGAGTTTTCACCAGAACCTTGAGATGCAGCTGGGATACAGTGATCTGGAAGGAGACGACAGGAAGATAGCATCGTTCATAATAGGAAGTATCGACGATGACGGGTATCTGCGCCGGGACATACTGTCCCTAACGGATGATATAGCCTTCAGGCTGAATATAGAGACGACGCCGGAACATGTGGAGGAGATCCTCAAGGTCATCCAGGAATTCGAACCGGTGGGCGTCGGAGCGCGTGACCTGCGGGAATGCCTGCTGCTGCAGCTCCGGGCCAGGGAGCAGACGCCCCAGAGACACAGGGCAGAGGAAATTCTGGAGAATTATTTTGATGAGTTCTCACGGAAGCACTATGATAAGATAATGGCGAAGACGGGCATGGACAAGGATGATCTGAAGGAGGCGGTGGATGAGATAGTCCGGCTCAATCCGAGGCCCGGAGGCCAGATAGACGATTCTTATGTGGAACAGGCGCAGCAGATAGTTCCTGACTTTATTCTTGAGAACAAGGACGGGGAACTGATTCTGTCAATGCCCAAGTTCTCAGTTCCGGAACTGAGGGTGAACAAGCGCTATGCGGATCTTCTTATGAATTCGGCCGCGTCTTCCGGCAAGAGAGGAAAGGAGGCCGTGGCATTCGTCAAGCAGAAGCTTGACTCCGCCAAGTGGTTCGTGGAGGCTATAAAACAGAGGCAGAATACTCTTCAGAATACGATGAAGGCTATCCTGGATTTTCAGCATGACTTCTTCATGGATGGGGATGAAGCCCGGCTCAGACCTATGGTGCTGAAGAACATAGCTGAAAAGACAGGGCTGGATATCTCCACGATATCCAGAGTCGTCAACTGCAAGTATATACAGACCAACTTCGGAATATATCCGCTTAAGTATTTCTTCTCGGAGGGAATGAAGACGGAAAGCGGAGATGAGGTGTCTACCCGTGAGATCAAGAAAGTACTCTCGGAAAGTATTGAGAATGAAAATAAGAAGAAGCCTCTCACGGATGAGGAACTGGTGAGTGTCCTGTCCGGGAAAGGCTACAAGGTAGCGCGCCGCACGGTCGCCAAGTACCGTGAGCAGCTGAATATCCCTATCGCAAGGATGCGCAAGGAGATCTGAGAAGGACTACAGTTTGTCTCCGAATGCGAGGTCTCCTGCGTCTCCTAGGCCGGGTACGATGTATGACTTGTTGGTGAGTTCTTCGTCAACGGCTCCCGTCCATAATGTGACAGTCTTGTGCGACAAGTTCTTGGAGAGGTATTCCACCCCGTACGTACTGGCAATCGGACATACTATGTGAGTGTGAAGAGGGGTACCGTCTTCAAGTATTTTATTGTATGCGAGGACCACCGACGCTCCTGTCGCCAGCATGGTGTCTGCTAGTATCAGTATCTTGCCCTCTACGGAAGGGGAGGTGATATATTCCAGTTTTATGTCGAACTTGTTGTCCTTGCCGTATTTGCGGTAAGCGGCGATAAATGCGTTCTGGGCGCTGTCAAAGTAGTTCAGAAGTCCGGTATGCAGCGGCAGTCCGGCCCTTAGGATAGTGGCCAGGACTATCTGGTCAGCAGGCAGGCTGCATGAGGATATGCCGAGAGGAGTAGTGATTTCTGTCCGGGTGTACCGCAGCGTTCTGCTTATCTCGTAGGCGAAAATCTCTCCTATGCGTTCTAGGTTTCTGCGGAAGCGCATGTGGTTCTTCTGGATGTCCTTGTCCCGTATTTCGGCGATGAACTGATTGAGGATGGAGTTGCTGTCACTCAGGTTATGTATGGTCATAAGAAATTTTTTTACAAATATAGGAAAATTTCAGTGACGTTTTACATGTTATAGTCCCTCGTCGCTGAAACTGTAGTACCGGTCTCCGGCTATTATGACATGATCCAGCAGGGCGATATCCAGCAGTCCGGCGGCATCTCTGAGCGCACGGGTCTGTTTGCGGTCCATCTCGCTGGGATATGGGTTTCCGGATGGATGGTTGTGTACCAGTATGATAGCGCTGGCAAGCTTGTCCACTGCCTTTTTTATAATCAGTCTGGGGTCCAGTATCGCTCCGCTTATGCCGCCGATGCTGATCCTCTCCTTTGCAATGATCTTGTTCGCTCTGTTGAGGAACAGCACCCAGCATTCCTCGTGAGACAGGTAGCGCATGATCGGGCTGAATATCCGGCTTACAGAGCTTGAGGCGGTTATCCGTATTTTTGGATCGGCCGGCTCACTCTGAAGCCTCGCGGCCAGCTCAAATGCGGCAAGTATTCTGGAAGCCTTGGCCTCTCCTATGCCCTGTACGGCGCGCAGTCTGTCCAGTGACATTCCCGCCAGGCTTCCGAGAGAGTTTCCGGCGTTTGCCAGAATCTCCCTCGCGACGTCCACCGCGCTTTTCTCCCTGGTGCCGGAATTGATAAGTATGGCAAGCAATTCGGAATCGCTCAGTGAGGCCGCTCCCGACACATTCATTTTTTCCCTCGGCCTGTCGTCCATTTTCCAACGGTTGATGCTCATAGTCCAGATATAAAAAAAACTTCCCGACTAAGTTCGGGAAGTTTTTCCGATATCTGTGTGCAGAATAGTAAAAAGATTAAAGCTTGTTTACGTAAACTGCGATGCCGCTCTTGAGGTTAGCTGCCTTATTCTTGTGTATCACGTTGATCTTAGCAAGTTTGTCGATCATAGCGGATACTTTGGGAAGAAGTGCTGCAGCTGCTTCTTTGTCGGTAGTGTTTCTGAGCGCCCTGATGGCGTTGCGTGTTGTCTTTGCATAATAACGGTTATGCAATCTGCGCGACTCGTTCTGACGGTTGCGCTTGTCTGCTGATGCGTGGTTTGCCATTTTAAATCCTTTTATATTTTGTAGAGGATAGGGGAATCGAACCCCTGTTGCAAGAATGAAAATCTTGAGTCCTAGCCGCTAGACGAATCCTCCTCATTTTGGGAGTGCAAAGATAGATATTATTTTCCATCTACCAAATTTTCTTTCTCGATAAGTCTGATACCGTCGGCCAGACGCCTGAGCGACTCTTCTTTACCGAGCAGGTAGAGGATGTCTATCGCACCTCCGGGAGTGGCCATGAGGCCTGAGAGGGCGATTCTCACGGGCCAGGTCAGGGGACCCAGTTTCAGGCCCATATCTCCGGCGAGGGCTGTCATTGAGGCCAGCAGTGCCTCCTCGGACCAGTCCTCCTGGGATGTGAGACATTCTATGGTACGGGAGAGTATCGCAGTGGAGCTCTCAAGGGTGGATTTGTTCTTCTTGTGGATGTAGAGGCTGACGTCGTATCCGGGCATCTGCTGCAGGAATGCAATTTTTTCGGGGATGTCCGAATACTTGGTGATGCGGCTCTGCAGGAGTGAGGCCAGCTTGGGCCATTTTGCCTCCAGGAAAGTACCGCTGATCCGAGCATAGGGGAAGGCGTCATGGATGAACACGGCGGGGTCGAGGGCCGTGATGTGCTGTCCGTCAACCCAGCCGAGCTTCTGGTAGTCGAACACGGCCGGACTCTTGTGTACTCCCTCGATGGAGAACTGGGAGATCAGCTCGTCCATCGTGAATATCTCCTGCTCGCTCTTGGGCGACCAGCCGAGGAGGGCGATGTAGTTGATGATGCCCTGAGGCAGATAGCCCTGCTCGATGAGCGCCTGGAAACTGACCGCTCCGTGGCGCTTGGAGAGCTTGCTTATCGAGCCGTCGGCATTGCGGCCGTTGATGATCGGCAGGTGTATGTACTGCGGAGTCTCCCAGCCGAAGGCCTGGTAGAGCAGCAGATATTTCGGGTTGGAGGAGAGGTACTCGGAGCCGCGGATGATGTGGGTGATGTCCATCAGGTGGTCGTCCACCACGTTGGCGAAGTTGTAGGTGGGCATTCCGTCGCTCTTTAGCAGCACCTGGTCGTCCAGGGTGGAGTTCTCCACCGAGATCTCTCCGTATACCAGGTCGTTCCAGGATGTCGTGCCCTCCAGGGGTATTCTCTGGCGGATGACGTAGGGCTTGCCGGCGTCCAGCTGCGCCTTCACTTCCTCGGGGGAGAGGTTGCGGCAGTGGCGGTCGTATCCGCCGCTGTCCTGGGATTCGGTTTCCTTGTCTCCTTTCTGACAGAAGCAGTAGTAGGCGGCGCCTTTCTCCACCAGTTCGAGGGCATACTTCTTATAGATGTCCTTGCGCTCGCTCTGGGTGTAGGGACCGTAGTCTCCTCCGATATCCGGACCCTCGTCATGGATGAGGCCGGCCGTGCGGAGGGTGTCGTATATGACGTCGATGGAGCCTTCTACGTAGCGGCCCTGGTCCGTGTCCTCGATGCGGAGGATGAATTTTCCGTTCTGGGATTTTGCAAACAGATATGCAAAGAGCGCCGTGCGCAGATTCCCGATGTGCATGTAGCCTGTGGGACTGGGCGCAAAACGTGTTCTGACTATTTCACTCATTATGTCGAAAGGGAAAAAGAAGAAGTAGTGGATAGGGGAATCGAACCCCTATTGCAAGATTGAGAATCTTGTGTCCTAACCGTTAGACGAATCCACCGTTAGTTTGGGAGTGCAAAAATATACAATATTTCTCAACTCCCAAATTTTTTTGACAATTATTTCCAGTCAAAAGAATAAATAATTGACTCGACCTGACGTAAGTACTTGCGTTTGTCGTACTTAGGAGCGTAGACAAATGCGTTGAGAATGATTATGTTCTCCCTGGTCCGGTCGGGGAAGATGTGGCAGACGAAGGGACCGCCCATGTAGTCGTTCTCCACCTCCCAGAGTCCTCTCATCTCGACCATGGTCTGGCCGTTGTACTCTATGTTGTTGAAGCCGGGGTCGATGACCTTGTTGAACGTCATGTAGCTGTTCTCGCGCATGCCGGGCACGTTGGCCTGCCACAGGTCGTGGAGCTTGTTCTTCAGGTATTCCGGAGTAAGCTGGGAAGAGTCGGTGTAAGGGAACTTGAAGATGAGTATGCCCTGGTTGACGTAGGTGGTCTCCTGGGATATCCACATGAAGTCAGGGGTGTTCTTCTTGATGGTGAATCCTGTAGGGAAGTAAGGAGAACCTCCCAGGTTGGCCGTCACGGCCTCCCGGACTTCTCTGTCCTCGTATTTGATGGAACTGCTTATGAGGCGGTTTCTCTCTGCCTGCTCAATTGCGTTGATAATAAGCTCGCTGTTGCTGTTTATCAGTTCTGTGGCCTCTTCCGGAGTTCCGGCGGAGACCGTTACTATCACCTGCGGCTTCGCCCAGGCATCTGCTGTCACCCTGACTCCTGTAGTGTCGACTTCCGGAGATACATTGACTACAACGATGTTGCGGTGAAGCAGATAACTGCCTGTGAATCCACCTGGAGTGGCATTGAAGAGTTTGAAGACGGGTTCTCTTTGAGGAAGATAGGGGTATTCTCCGGCCAGTATTTTTCTTAGAGTGGATCCCAGCTCGCCTTCCCAGTATCCTTTGTTTATGACTATGAGCACCTCTCCGGCGTTGCCGGTGATGTTGGGGAGGTAATCCCTCCTGTCCTTTGAGGCCCTGTTGCCGCAGGATGCCAGCAGCAGCGCAGATATCAGCAGCAGGACAGAGGTCTTGAAAAACAATTTACTTCTCATATTCCTAGTTTATATTAAGGTGTATTAATAATTATCATCTCAGCAGCCGCATGATGTCATTGCCGAAGGCCAGTACCATGATCATCAGCAGCAGGAACATTCCGACCATCTGAGCCACTTCCATAAAGCGGTCGGAGGGCTTGCGGCCCGTAATCATCTCGTACAGCAGGAAGAGGATATGGCCTCCGTCCAGGGCGGGGATGGGCAGCAGGTTCATGACGGCCAGCATGATGGAGAGCAGTGCGGTGATGTTCCAGAATATCTGCCAGTCCCAGCTTGAGGGGAAGATGCTGCCTATCGCGATGAAGCTGCCGACGGATTTGTAGGCCTCGGTCTGGGGGGAGAATATCAGTCCCAGCTCCTTGATGTAGTGGCCTATGTTGGTGAATGTCATCAGGAATCCGGCGGGGATGGCCTCCAGGAGGCTGTATTCTTTCCGGGTAATGTTGATGCCGGAGGGGTCTCTCTGGAGCAGGACTCCCATCTTCCCGTCCGAGCCTACCCTGACCGGAACGGATATCGTGTCGCTCCCGCGCAGCAGGCTCAGGTCCACAGTCTTGTTCGAATTCTCGGCCAGGACTCTCTGCAGGTCCTGATAGTAGGTTACGGGCTGTCCTGACGCGCTCAGAAATCTGTCCCCGATGCGCAGGTCCGCCCCCGCGTTGATGGATGTGTCGGGCACTCCGCCTACGAGAATCGGCAGACGGATGCCTATCATCCCTGGGGTATTGAGCATGGCAGGCATGTATTCCGGGTCGATGATTATGTCCACTGTGTCGGTTCCGCGCAGTACGGTCACCCGGCTGACCTGGTCACGCAGCAGGTCTACCTGAAGGTCCGCGAAGTTATCGGGAGCCGGTTCTCCGTCGAAAGCCAGGATCCGGTCTCCGTCATGGAATCCGATCTCTCTGGCCAGAGGACTCACCTCGATGCCGTATACCGCGTCCGATGTCCGGATGTACTGCTCGCCCCATGTGAAGAGAATAGCGATGTACAGTATGATGGCCAGGATGACGTTCATGATCACTCCTCCGGCCATGACGATGAGCCGCTGCCATGCCGGGCGCGAGCGGAGTTCCCATGGCTGGGGCGGTTTCTTCATGGCCTCGGTGTCCATGGACTCGTCTATCATGCCCGATATCTTGCAGAAGCCTCCGAGAGGGATGCAGCCTATGCCGAACTCGGTGTCGCTGCCCTTGGGCTTGAACTTGAATACTGCCGGCGGGAAGAACAGATAGAACTTCTCCACCCTGACCTTGAAGATACGCGCGGTTATGTAGTGCCCGAACTCATGCACCAGCACAAGCAGGGACAGGGACAATATAACCTGTATGATCTTAAGCAGTACGTCCATTATCTCTTGGCTATGATGTTGGCGGCAATTTCTCTGACGGATCTGTCGGTCTCCAGGATAGCGCTCAGGTCCGGCTCCTTGATGAAGGAGCATTTGTCGACGGCGCGTGATACTACGGCTGGAATGTCGGTGAAGCGTATCTCCTCATTCAGGAAAGCAGCCACGGCTGTCTCATTTGCGGCGTTCAGGGCGCATGGAGTATTGCCTCCCTTTTTCATGGCATCTATGGCCAGGCCGAGGCAGGGGAATTTGGCCAGGTCCGGTTCTGAGAATGTGAATCCTCCCAGCTTGTAAAAATCGAGCCTGGGGATATCCAGAGGCATTCTTTCGGGATAAGTCAGGGCATACTGTATCGGCAGTCTCATGTCGGGCAGGCTCATCTGTCCGATCACGGCGCCGTCCTGGAAGGATACCATGCTGTGAATTACGGACTGGGGATGAATGACCACGGTAATCTGGGAAATATCCACCCCGAAAAGCCAGCAGGCCTCTATCATCTCGAAGCCTTTGTTCATCATGGTGGAGGAGTCCACGGATATTTTCCTTCCCATTTTCCATCTTGGGTGGTTCACGGCATCGGCAACAGTTACATTGTCCAGCTCTGAGGCAGGTGTCCTCAGGAAAGGACCGCCTGATGCGGTAAGGAATATCCTTTCTATCGGGGAGTGCGCACCTTGCAGGGACTGGAAAATGGCTGAGTGCTCAGAGTCTACCGGAATGATTGCCGCATGGTTTTCCCGTGCGGTCTCCATTATTATCCTGCCGGCAGCCACCAGCGGCTCCTTGTTGGCTATGGCCACCGCCTTGCCTGAGCGCAGGGCGGCAAGTGTGGGCTCAAGACCGCAGAATCCCACCATGGCTGAGAGAACCATGTCTATGTTCTCAGCCGTGGACATTGCGTCAATAATGGAGCTCATGCCCGCGAATACGTTTATGCCGTGTGGATTCAGCGCATTGTACACCTCTGTGTAAAGTTCCTCGTTGGCTATGATCACGCATGCGGCATTGAACTCTATGGCCTGCTGGATGAGCAGGTGGCTGTTGTTGTTGGCTGTGAGCAGCTGTATGTCGAACATGTCCCGGTGCCTGCCTACTACGTCCAGGGCCTGTACGCCGATTGAGCCGGTGGAACCGAGGATTGCCAGTCTTCTTTTGTCCATAAAATCAGTTTTAAAAGTTAATATAAAGTGCGGGATTGATGGGTACTCCCTTGTGCCACAGTTCAAAATGCAGGTGAGGACCGGTGCTGATGCTGCCTGCGTCGCCTGCCAGGGAGATGGTGGTGCCCGCGCTTACCTTGTCTCCGACTTTCTTGAGCAGTTTGGTGTTGTGCTTGTATATGGATATCAGATCATTGGTGTGCTGAATCTGAATGTTGTAGCCGGTGTCGTCAGTCCAGTATGCAGCAATAACCGTACCGTCCAGCACGGCGCAGACAGCGCTGTTGTTCTGGACAGCGATATCGATGAAGGGATGGCCTTTTGCAGGACTGTAGTCTTCCGTTACTATCCCGTTGACAGGCGGAAAGAATATCATGCCTTCGAGCTGGGTCTCCTTGCCTGAAGGACGCAGGTTGTATTTCTCAATGGAGTCTACCCGCTCCCTGAGTATGGAGTCCGCGCTGTGGTTTATGGCTTCCAGCGCCGTCTCTGCATTCTCGACGCTTCCACGGGACAGGAGGCTGTCCAGCGGCATGGGTTCCTGCCCTGCTATTATTCTTTGTATATTGGTCAGCTGCAGTGTCATAATGCGCATTCTGGTTTCCAATGAATCGACCATCGCGGCATTCTCTACCGCCTCGCGTTGAGTGGAATATGACGGGTAGCCCGGAAGAATCCTCTTCAGCGGGGTGAATGCGACCAGGCAGAAAGTAACGATACAGATAAGGGCGACGGAGCCTGCTGCGGCGAATATGGCGGAGTGCTTTGTTCCGCGGATAATAAAACGGAAATCGTGAGTCTCGTCGTCGAGAATTGCGAACAGGTATTTCCTGTCAGGCTGCTTTTTTGTCTCTTTATTTTTTTCAGACATACTTATTGACTACATTTGCAGGATGAACCGGATCATAGGAATAGACTACGGCAGAAAGCGGACAGGACTGGCGGTCTCGGACCCGCTGGGCATTTTCGCGTCCCCCCTGGAGACGGTTCAGTCCGCAAAGATAATCGAATATCTTAAAAGTTATGCAGGTCGGGAGGGGATATCTCTTTTTGTTGTCGGATATCCGATGAATCTGGACAATACTCCGGCAGAGGCGGCACGGTTTGTGGATGAACTTCTGCGCAGACTGGAGAAGAATTTCCCGGATATACCGGTAGTGCTGGAGGATGAGCGGTTTACATCTGTGCTGGCGCACCGGGCTATGATTGACGGGGGAATGAAGAAGATGGACCGGAGGGACAAGGCTGTGGTGGACAAGATCAGCGCGGCCATTATCCTCCAGTCGTATCTGGACAGGAAAAAATGAGAATTTGAATTTTTGAAAAAATATAAAAACGTAAAATACGATGATACTACCTATTTATGTATACGGCTCCGAAGTTCTCCGGGAAGTGGCTGAGGAGGTGGATGTGGAGAATGCGGACAAGGAGGAGCTCCGCAAATATATCGACGACATGTTCGAGACTATGAAGCATGCCGACGGCGTGGGCCTGGCTGCACCGCAGGTGGGTGACAGCCGCAGGATTCTGGTCGTGGACGGCAATGACATAGCGGATGTCTATCCCTATCTCAAGGGTTTCCGTCGGGCCATGATCAACCCGGAGGTGCTGGAGGAGAGCGATGAGACGGCCGACTACAGCGAGGGCTGTCTCAGTATTCCTGACATTCACTGCAACGTGGTGCGTCCCAAGAAGATAAAGGTGCGTTACTACGATGCTGACCTCAATGTAGTGGAGGAAGAACTGGACGAGTTCGCCTGCCGCATGGTCCAGCACGAGATGGACCATCTGGACGGTCACCTGTTCGTGGACCGGGTAGCGCCCATCCGCCGCAAGATGATAGCGGCCAAGCTCCACAATATCGCCAAGGGCAAGGCCCGCACCACTTACAAAACCAGACTTGAGAGATAATGGGAGCGTTTCATGCATACGATATCCGCGGGCGCTGGAACGTGGACTTCGACCGCGACACTGTCTATAAGACAGGATATTTCCTGCCGGAACTTCTGGGCTGCCGCAAGGTGGCAGTAGGGCGGGACATGCGCCTGTCCTCCCCGGAGCTGCACGCTGCCCTGCTGAAAGGACTGACCGATGCAGGAGCAGACGTGTACGACCTGGGCCTGGCCACCACACCGTACGTCTATTATGCTACGGCCGCCAAGGGCTTCAGTGCCTCGGTCCAGATAACCGCCTCGCATAACCCCAAGGATGACAACGGTCTGAAGGTTTCGCGGGAGAATGCCCTGCCCGTGGGCTATGATACCGGCCTGGGCACCATCGAGAAATGGATTCTCGAGGGGCGTCCGTGTGTCCCGGTGGAGGAGGCTGCCCGCGGCAAAGTGATTCCACTTGACCTGCGGGATGAGTATCTGGCATTTCAGAGGCGCTATGTCGGGGATTATTCGGGACTCAGGATATGCGCGGACCTCTCCAACGGCATGTCTGCCCTCTTCGTCAAGGACCTGCTTCCCTCTTCGGTGGAGTACATCTGCGATACCCCCGACGGCTCTTTCCCCAATCACGAGCCCAATCCCCTGGTGCCTGAGAATACCGCCATGCTGCGGGAGTATGTCAGGAACCACGGCTGCGACATCGGGCTCATCTACGACGGGGATGCGGACCGGGTGATGTTCGTGGATGAGAGGGGAGAGTTCATCTCGCCGGACCTGATGATTGCGCTTATGGGGCATTTCTTCATGGAGGGTACGGGGACAAGTCCCGCTGCCAGGGAGAGAGCTGCCCTTAGGGCCGCCGGCAAGATTTCCGGGGTGCGGGCCCTGCAGGATATCCGCAGCTCCAAGGCGGTAGGAGAGTACCTTGCGCCGATGGGAGTGGAGATGCACACATGGCGGGTCGGCCGGGCATACGCGGCTCCAAGGCTCCGTGAGATAGACGGTCTGTTCGGAGGCGAGCTGGCCGGTCACTACTATTTCAAGGATTTCTTCTACTCGGACAGCGGCATCATGGCCTCGCTCATCATCCTGGATATAGTGGCGGAGCTGAAGCGCCGGGGCCGCAGTCTGTCGCAGCTCATCGCCGGCATCTCCCGTTACTGCAACTCGGGGGAGATCAATTTCCGGGTGGAGGACAAACCGGCCGCGATGGAGGCTGTGGTGAAGCATTTTACCTCAGGGGAGAAACCATCGGCCCTGATGGACTTCGACGGCTACCGCGTGGAGTTTCCGCAGTGGTGGCTGAATATCCGCCCGTCCAATACCGAGCCCTACCTGCGCTTCATCTGCGAGGCGTCATCGCCCGATCTTCTGGCCGAGAAAGTCGCTCAGGCCAAGGAAATCATAAAGCGTTTCGAGTAACGCCGGACGTTTCCGGGAAGAGATTACAGCAGACCTTCACTGATGGACATGGTGAGGGTCTTTTTTTCGATATCGATGTCGATGATGAGGTCGTCGTGGAAGGGGACGAGGGCTCCGGAGCCGGTGAGTTCCAGACAGATGTTGCCGGAGAAGTCCTGGATGTCCCCGATGGTGCCTGCCTTGTGGCCGTCCTGGTCCTGCAGGCTGAATCCGATGAGGTCCTCGAGAGTGAGGCCGTCCTCGGTGATGGTGTGTGCATCGGTTTCAGATAGTTCCGGGTAGTCGGCCGGGTCTAGCCGGATATCCTTGCCGGCGGCTTCCTCCGCATCCGCGAGGGTGTCGATGTCCTCCAGGCGGACGACGGCCTTGCGGGGACCCTTCGGCTGGAGCGAAGTGATATAAAAAGGAACCGGCAGGCCGTCATAGAACAGCCATACCGGTTCATCTTTCTTAAGCAAGTCTGCAATGCCCTCCTGGAAGGCGATCATCACCTCTCCCTCAGTGCCGTAGGACTTTATTATCCTGCCGACGGGCAGCAATGTGTCTTCCGCGGGAAGCATTGTCGCTTTACTCTGCTGCAGGAGCGGCCTCTGCGGTCTCAGCGTTTGCTGCTGCCTCTGCGGCCTCAGCCTCGGCTTTTGCCTTAGCCTCTGCCTCTGCCTTTGCGGCAGCCTCTTCGGCTTTGCGCTTGCTGATGGCCTCAGCTCTCTCCTGGTTTACCTTTGCCTCGGCGTTGAGGAGCTCACGGCGGGTCTCATTGTCAGTCTTCTTGAGATTCTGCTTCTTGGACTCTACCTTTGCGTCTCTCTCGGCTTTCCATGCGTTCCATCTCTGGTCGGCGATCTCCTGGCTGATGGCGCCCTTAGCAACACCGCCGTTGAGATGCTTCCTCAGGAGGATACCCTCGTAGGAGAGGATACGGCGGCAGGTGTCAGAAGGCTGAGCACCGGTACCGAGCCAGTAGAGGGCTCTCTCGTGGTCGATCTTGATGGTTGCGGGGTTGGTGTTGGGGTTGTAGATGCCGAGCTGCTCGATGTAACGTCCGTCACGGGGTGAGCGGATGTCGGTTACTACGATGTGGAAGAAAGCGTGGTTCTTCTTGCCGTGGCGTGCCAAACGGATTTTAACTGCCATTGTACTTACAGGTTATTAGTGAATTAATAATTTAAAACCTCCTTATCTTCTCGAGAAAAGGCCCGCAAATATAGGTATTTTTCCTGAACTGTCAAGCATTTTTTACTTCGAGCGGAGGAAACGCAGGGCGCGGGTCATGTAGCGGGGCAGCTGCTTGTGCGGGTCGCGGTGCTCGAGGTGGAGGTAGATGCCCCACTTCTTGAGAATCGGGACCTTGAAGGTCTCCACGAACTCTATCAGCGTGCCGTCGGGGTCCTCCACGTAGGTGAAATGACCGTCGGCCTCGCCCATCTTGAAGTCGCGGCCGCCGTCGCAGACGAAGCTGTGGCCCAGGGACTCGGCGCACTCGCGGATGGCCTCCATGTTGCGGATGTCGAAGCAGAGGTGTATGAAGCCGGGGTCACCCCAGTAGCGGCCCTCGTATATCTTCTTGGGAGCGGGTACCTCGAAACCTTCCGGTATGCGCTGCACCAGCTCGATACGGGAGGTGCCCATCACCTCGCTCAGAGGGCCCTCGATGGGCTTGCTGCGGGAGAGGAGGACACGGCGCAGGGGATACTGGCTGCCGGGGACACCCTCCAGGTCAGCCTGTACTCCGGTCACATCGTACTCAACCTTGTCGTAGTCCATCAGGGTGGAATAGAATTTCACGGAGCGGTCCATGTCGGTGACTCCGAGCACTGCTCCGTTGCCGCCGCCGAGGTTCTTGTCCTCGTCGATGAAGACGTAGGAGTCGGACTCGACCTCGAAGAGGTTGTTCCAGGGGTCGTAGAGGAAGAAATGCTCTCCGCCGGCGGGGTTCTTGGTCACGGGGGTGACGATACGGGCACCGGAGGCCTTGCTCAGCTGCTCGTATGCTGCCTTGACGTCGCGGGACTTGATCTTGCAGGCGTAGATGCCGAGGTCTCCGAGGGCGGGCTCGAAGGCCACGTAGTTCAACTCCCTGCCGCGGGGCTCCCATACCTCGAAGCCGGCGCCTCCGCGGAGATTGTACACCAGAATCGCGTAGCGGGGCTGCGGCTTGCCGCCGGTGTAGGGCAGCATCCGCTCTGCGACGCCCTCCGCGCCGAAGATCTTGGTGTCGAATCCGAAATTGTCCTTATACCATTTCCACGACTCGGCGACGTTCCTCACGCCGATGCCGACCTGCTGTATTCCACAGATGATTTTTTCCATATTGTCCTTGATTTTGTATTTTCCGATTAATGAGCCGATACCTTCCGGGCCAGGATGTAGAAGAGCCAGGGGGTGTATTTGTAGAAATACGCCATGAGCAGTTCCTTGCCGCCGATGAGCTTCTTGTGCTTCTCGCGGGCGATGGCCTTCAGGGCTACCTTAGCGCATTTGGTCACGTCCATGCCGTTGGCCTGGCCGGGGTCCATCTTGGCAAATTTCTCACCGGAGGCGAGCAGGGCGCTCTTGGATATCTCGGTGCGGATGCGGCCCGGGATGAGGAAGGTGACCTTGATGTTGGGGTACTCCAGCTCCAGGGACTCGTAGAAGCCGAAGAGGGCGTGCTTCGAGGCGCAGTAGGCCGAGCGGAGCGGGAATCCGAAGAGGCCGGAGATGGAGGTGGTCACGGCGATGTGGATCTCCTTGGCGGCTTTCAGGTGCTCCTTGAATTTCTTGATGATGTAGATGCCGCCGAAATAGTTTATCTCCATCAGCTTGCGGTCCAGGGAGATGTCGCAGTCGAGGGTAAGTGCCCTCTGGGAGATGCCGGCGTTGAGGACGAAGAAGTCCGGCTTGAGGCCGAGACTGTCCACGTATTCTATTAAAGCGTCGATGGAAGCCGGGTCCTCCAGGTTGACCTCACGGTGCCAGGCCTTCACGCCGTACTGCCGGCAGCGCTCCTCGACCTTCGTCAGCTGCTCCTCCCCGAGACCGGTGAGTATCACGTTAGTACCTCTCTGTGCGAACTGATAGGCGATCGCCTCGCCTATGCCTGTGCCCCCGCCGGTGATCAGCAGGGTCTTATCCTTGAACTGTACCATATCTGTTTTTATTTTCGGAAGACAAAGTTACGCAAAATCCTCTAAAGTGTGCTAGACGAAATAGCAGTGCCGAGGCAGACCACCCGCCGCCGAGGGCCTTGTAGAGGCCGATGCCCTCAGAATGTCAGCATTTTGCGGCGATAGTCGAGTGAGTTCCTGTATTGTTCCTTCAGTTCTTCGGAGAGGTAGGATCTGCTGATGATTTGTTCTGCTTCAGAATGTATTGCCGCGAAGAAGTCCAGTTCCCGCTGCACGGTCTTGTCATTTAGGCCTGTTCTGCGACCGAATTCCTCGAAGTCCTTGCGGCAGACCTGGCGGACATCGGAAAACTGCATTCCTTCTTTGAAAAGCCCTTTGTCAAGGGCAAATATCCTGTGGTTGACCAGATGCAGCGAAGTGTTGATGAGGTCGTAGGCCGGAGTCAGGCGATATTCATTGCCGTTGTTGATTAAAGAGAAATTTTTCAGGTGTGCGTCATCATTGAGTGAGATGAAGTTGAACAGCACCAGCCTGAAGAAACGCAGTAGGTCTATGCGGTAGGCTTTTACGTGGCGGCGGATTACGTCCGCGCAGTCTTCGTAGCTTGCACGGCTGTATTTGTAGTCAGCGCCGCCGTTGGATTTTGTAAGGCCCATCAGGGAAGCGAAATCCTCCTGCATGTATTTGCCTCCGCTGTGGATGTCAAATCTTCTTGTGATGTAGGCGGCTTCCTCGTTTTCGTAGAAGCACAGTCCGTTGGCCGCGGTCTCAATCCGGTAGACCTGTGAGGCGAGCTGCATGGTAAGGTTCTCGTTGGCGGCGCAGAACTCGCGGTTGATTATATGGTAGCTGGACGGTTGCGGTTTCAGAATGAAATGTCCGCGCTCATTTTCGCGGGTATAGCGCAGGCGCAGGTCCTCACCCACGACAGCAGAGAACTTAGGCTGAACTCCGGACAGAGATATCCGTCCGATATGTTGCGCCGTGTTCTGGACATTCTTGTGATCCGGATCAGCCGGACTTATCCCGGGGAAAATGTGGGATACAGTCTTTCCGTCGAACAGCAGTCTTCTTGCCAGCGGGCAAAATGTGCTGAATCCCGGGGCGAGAGTGGACGGGCATACGGTCAGCGGTCTCATGGCTCTATAGGTTTGACGGTGATGGCTCCTATGGTGTCATTCTGCGCGGTGGCGAGAAGTATTCCGAAATCATCGTCGCTGTCAATATGCAGCAGCCGGGACTGAGTCTGGCGGTTTTCTCCCTCGGAGAGCATGTTGAAGAAGACGGCGAACAGGTAGGGGGAGCGGTAGGGCTCTTCTCTCAGCGGCATGGTCGGGCTGACGGGGGGCATTTTGTCAGCGACATACGGGGAATCGTATGCGAAGATATATTCCCCGTTGTCCTCTTCAGTCAGCAGTCCTGCCCTGATATCGTGAACGTATACTTCGCATTGTCTCATATCGTCAGTCCTTAAGTTTAACGGTGAGTTCGAGGCCGAGGGTGTCGAGGATAGACAGCAGTGTGCGGAGTTTCGGATTGCTCTGTCCGCGCTCAATTGCGACGAGCGTGTTGATTCCGACTTCCGAGAGTCCGGCTATCTCTTCCTGCCGGACCTGGAGTGCCTTCCTGCGGTCCCGGATGGCTTTGCCTATTTCTTCTGTATTCACTGTGTATTGTGATTTTTGCCAAAAATAAAAAATTCCGCTGAGAAAATCAACGGAATTCCCAATAAATTGTGATTTTATATTATTTTCCGGAGGTTTCGGATTCTTCTTCCGGGACAGACCATCCGCCGCCGAGGGCCTTGTAGAGGCCGATGATGGCGAGGAATTCGTCACGGACGGAGTTGGAGTAGTCGATCTCGGCGTTGAAGTAGCTGCGCTGGGCATCGAGGACGTCCATGTAGCTGATGTAGCCGTTCTGGTACTGGAAGAGGGCGAGCTCGACGTACTTCCGGGAGGCGTCCTGCAGATTGCCCAGAAGGGATACTTTCTCGCGTGCGGAGTTGTAGGAGGCGACTGCATCATTGACCTCCTTGAAGACTTCGAGGACTTTCTGCTCGTACTGGTATCTCTCCTGGTTGTAGGCTTCTATGGAGGCCTGGTAGCGGGCCTTGTTCTTGCCGAAAGCGAAAAGGGGCGAAGTCAGGTTCAGGACAGGATACCAGTAGGGCCCTGTGAAGAAGTGGGTGAAGGTGTTGTTCTCCACTCCTGCTGTAAAGGATATCTCCAGCCTGGGAAAACGGTTGGCCCAGGCTACTCCCACATCGGCCATGGCGGCCTTGAGGGCCTGTCCGGCGGCCAGCAGGTCGGGACGGCGCTGGAGCAGTTCGGAGGGTACTCCTACGTGCATCAGGTCGGGGAAACGGTCGTGGGTGTTGAGCCTGGAGCGCTCTACGGATGAAGGGAACTCTCCGGCAAGGAGGGCTATTTCGTGTTCCTTTATGGCGATGTCTCTCTGAAGGTCAGGTACGAGAGCTGCGGTGCTGGCATACTCTACCTGTGCCTGCTGGTAAGGTATCTCGGTGGTCAGTCCGCCTTCAAAACGGAGACGGGCCTGTTTGACGTTCTCTCTCCAGGTGTCGCGGGTGCGGAGGACGATGTCCAGTTCGTTGTCCAGGGCGGCCAATTCGAAGTATGCGGTGGCCACTGCGGCTACGAGGGTCATCTGCATGGCTCTCTGCGACTCGATGGAGCCGAGGTATTGGGCGATTGCCCCGCGGTTGGCCCAGCGCAGGCGGCCGAAGAAATCCACCTCCCAGGAGACTCCGGCCTTCAGACCGAACTCATTGTCCTTGACGGGGTCAGCATCAGTGTACTGATAGTTCTCCTGGTCCAGATAGCCTCTGGCGTTGAAGGACGGGAACTGGTCGGCGCGGACTACCCTGTGGAGCCGCTCGAGCTCACGGACGCGGGCGGCCGCTGTGAGCATGTCCTTATTATTGTCCAGAGTTTTCTGGATCAGGTCCTTGAGCAGGGGGTCGGAGAAGATTTCCGACCACTCCAGGTCGGCCAGGCAGAGTGTGTCCGCGTAGCCTCCGGGGATGATGGTCTCCGGGATGTCGAGCTGGGGGTCGGTGCATTGTTTTACTGCCGCTCCGCAACCCTGCAGGAGGAAGAACGCTCCGCATACCGCCGCTGCGGCTGATATTTTTACGATAGTGTGTCTCATGCTTTCAGTCTCTTCTTTTTTCTATTGGCAAATCTCTCCTTGAGCCTGTATATCCAGACGAAGAAGAAGGGAACGAAGACGATTCCAAGGGTGATAGCCGCGATCATGCCGAAGAATACTCCTACACCGATGCCCTGGCGGCTTGCGGAGCCGGGACCGGAGGCGAGCACGAGGGGCAGCATGCCGAGGATGAAGGTCAGGGAGGTCATGACGATGGGCCTGAAGCGCAGCTCGGATGCGGCGATGGCGGCCTCTACTATGTCCTTGCCCTTCTCCACTTCTTCCTTGGCGAACTCCACGATGAGGATGGCGTTCTTGGCGGCCACTCCGATCAGCATAACCAGTCCGATCTGGAAGTAGACGTTGTTCTCCATGCCCAGGACCAGAATCGAGAGGAAGGCTCCGATACATGCCACGGGCAGGGACAGGATGACGGCTATGGGTACCGACCAGCTCTCGTACTGGGCGGCCAGGAACAGGAACACGAAGAGGAACGCCAGGGCCAGGACGAGTCCGGTCTGACCGCTCTGCTGCTTTTCCTGGTAGGACAGGCCGCTCCACTCGATGCCTACGTTGGCAGGCAGTTTCTCGCGGACTATTTCTTCCATGATCTCCATGGCCTGGCCGGAGCTGTAGCCGTGGGCGGCCTCGCCGGTGATGGTGGCGGCGTAGTACATGTTGAAGCGCTTGATGGTACCGGGGCCGGTCGTGTATTCGGTGGTGCCTATCGAGGTTACGGGTATCATGGCTCCGCCGTTGCCGCGGACGAAGTACATGTTCATGTCGTCACGCCACTGGCGGTAGGGCTCCTCGGCCTGGATGTAGACGCGGTAGACGCGGTTGAAGAGGTTGAAGTCGTTGACGTAGACGGAGCCGGTGAAGGCCTTCATCGTGGTGAACAGGTCCGAGACGGAGACTCCGAGGAGCTTGGCCCGGTCGCGGTCCACGTCGTAGTAGAGCTTAGGGATGTCGCCCTGCATGGAACTGCTTACGCGGGCGAGCTCCTTGCGCTGGGAGGCATAATATACTAAGGTGTCGGAGGCTCTCTGCAGCTCCTCGTAGGTCAGGTCGCCGCGGGCCTCGAGGGCCATCTCGAAACCGCCCGAGGTACCCAGTCCGGGGATGACGGGAGGGGTGCTGAGGTAGACCTTGCTCTCGGGGTACTGCGAGAACTCATCGGTTACCCGGGCCATGAAGGCGGGCAGGTCGGGGTCCTCACGCTCGTCCCAGGGCTTCATGATGACGGTCATCTGGCTGCGGGCCTGGTTGGTGCCGACACGGGGACTGGAACCGGTGACGTTGAGTACGTAACGTACGTCCGGCTGGTCCAGGAGCCAGGCCATGGCGCGGTCGGTGACCTCGCGGGTCCTTTCGAGTGTCGCGCCCTCAGGCAGCTCGAACTCTACGGTGAAATATCCCTGGTCCTCCTGCGGCAGGAAGCTCTGGGGCACGATCTGAGCCATGGCCCAGATGCAGACGATGCCGATGCCGAAGGCTGCGAAGGAGCGTTTGGAGTGAGCCAGGAAGTTGCGTATGATGCGTGCGTAGACGGTCTGTCCCTTGGCGAGCCAGCGGTTGATGGCGCGGAAGATGAAGTTCTTGCGCTCCTCCTCGCCCTCCTTCTTGGGCTTGAGGAACTGGGCGCACATCACGGGGCTCATGGTCAGGGCCACTATGGTGGATATGATTACGGATACCGCGATGGTTATGGTGAACTGGCGGTAGAGGGCACCGGTGATGCCGGAGAGGAAGCTCACCGGGATGAACACGGCGCAGAGTACCAGTGACATGGCTATCAGGGCGCTGCCCAGGCCGTTCATGGCTTTCTTGGTGGCCTCATAGGCCGACAGCTTCTCCTCGTTCATGATGCGGTCCACGTTCTCGACCACCACTATCGCGTCGTCCACGACAGTACCGATCGCAAGGACCAGACCCAGCAGTGTCAGGGTGTTGAGGGAGAATCCGAAGATGAGCATGACTCCGAAAGTACCGATAAGGGAGATGGGTACCGCGATGGCCGGGATGAGGGTCGCTCTCCAGCTCTGCAGGGAGAGGAACACCACCAGAATCACGAGGAAGAGGGCCTCGAAGAGGGTCTTGTACACCTCATGGATGGACTGGGATATGTACTCGGTCATGTCGAAGGGAATCATGTAGGAGATGCCTTCGGGGAAGTTGCGGCTGATCTCGTCCATGGCCTTCTTGACGGACTCGGACACCTCCATGGCGTTCATGCCGGGGAGCATGCGGATGTCCATCACCGCGGCGTTGCCTCCGTTGATACCGCTCTCGGTGTTGTAGGACTGGGCCTCGAGGGAGACGCGGGCGACGTCGCGCATACGGATGATGGAGCCGTCAGGATTGGCCCTGAGGACTATGTCCTCGAATTCGCTGACCGTAGACAGACGGCCCTGGGCCACGATCGGGACGGTCACATCCACTCCGTTCATGGGCTGCTGACCGAGCACTCCGGCCGCGGATTCTCGGTTCTGTTCCCGGAGGGCGCTCTGTATGTCCTGGACGGTCAGGCCCAGGCTGGCCAGACGCTCGGGCTGTACCCAGATCTGCATGCCGTAGTAGCGGCTGCCGACGTTGGATACGCGGCCCACGCCGGGGATACGGCGGAGCATGTCGAGCACGTTGAGGGTGGCGTAGTTGCTGAGGTACACCTCGTCGAACTTGGGGTCGTTGGACAGCAGAGTGATGGTCATCAGCTTGTTGGATGCCTGCTTGTCCACCGAGATACCGTTCTGGATAACCTCGGCCGGAAGACGGGCCTCGGCCTGCTTTACCCTGTTCTGTATCTCGACGGCCGCCAGGTCGGGGTCGGTGTCTATGTCGAAGGTGATGGTGACGGTGAATGAGCCGGAGTTGGTGCTCCGCGACTCCATGTAGAGCATGCCGGGAGTACCGTTGAGTTCCTGTTCGATGGGGGTGGCTACGGCCTGTGACACGGTCTCGGCGTCAGCTCCGGGATAGGAGGCGGAGACCTGCACCACGGGAGGCACGATCTCCGGGTACTGGTCGACAGGCAGCAGGAAGAGGCCTATCATGCCCACCAGTACGATGACGATGGAGACGACCGTGGAGAATATCGGCCGGTCTATGAAGAAATCACTTTTCATTCGCTGTAGTCTCTGTTTTGGTGCTGTCTGTGTTTTCGTATGATGTGCTGTCGGCCGCTGATGCCGTGCTGTCGGTGCCGAACGAGAATCGGCCGTCGTTCTCAGAGTCTGCCTGAGGACGTTCCGGTGCTACGATTATCGGGGCGACCTTGACGCCGTGGCTGAGCTTGTGGAAGCCCTCGACGATGATGTTCTCGTCAGGTCCTAATCCTCGCTCGACTACTACGTTGTTACCTATCTCGGGACCGAGCTCTATAAATCTCTTCTCGACTATGCTGTCCGGACGGCAGGCGTAGACGTAGGCTCCGCCCTTCTCGATGACCAGGGCCTTGGTAGGCACCACGATGGCATCCTCGCGCACGTCCAGGAGGAGGCGCACCTTGGTGATCTGTCCGGGAAGGAGGGCGCGGTCAGGATTGGCCATCTCGGCCCTGACGGAGAATGTTCCGGTGTTGGGGTCCACCTGAGGGTCAGCGAAGTCCACGAAGCCCTTCATCGGGTATTCCGAGTTGTCGGCCAGGGTGATGGTCACGTATGGGTTCCACTTGCGGGCGGTATCCTGCTGTCCGAGATTGACGTTCCTCTCGCGGCTCTTGAGGTAGTCGAGCGACGTCATGCTGAAATCCACCTGGACGGTGTCGCTCTTGACAATGGTTGCCAGCAGGGACTTGCCTCCGGGACCGACAAGGGTTCCGAGGTCCACGTTCCTCTCACTGATAAATCCGGAAATGGGGGAGCGGACAGTGGTGTATCCGAGGGCTATCTCGGCCTGGGTAAGGTCTGCCTCACTCATGACCACCTCGGCCTTTGCGCTCTCGTAGGAAGCGATGGCATTGTCCAGGTCCAGGCGGCTGGCAGCATTCTGCTCGAACAGCGGGCGTATGCGCTCGAGGTCTCTTTCAGCCTTGAGCTCCAGGGCCTTGTTCTTGTTGAGCTGGGCCTTGGCCTTCTCCACGCTGGCTCTGTAGGGCTTCGGGTCGATGATGAAAAGCACCTGATTCTTCTTGATGTAGGTGCCTTCCTCGAAGAGCATCTCTTCCAGATAGCCCTCGACTCTGGCCCTGATCTCCACGAACTGCTGGGCACTGATCTTTCCGGCGTACTCACCGTAGATTTCCACATCATCGATCACCACGGGCTGAGCCTCCACTATCGGATATACCGGTTTGGGCGGCTCCGGCCATGACAGTATTATCCATACGGTAATGCCTGCCACGAGCACTCCGAGGACGACATACCATATCCATTTGGGCAATCGTCTGATTTTTCTGATTCTTACGGCCATCCTGCGGCCGGTCCTGGTAAATTTCTCTGTAGGGATGTTAATCTGCATAATACTGCAATATAGCTATAGCGGTGCAAATATAGACCAAATCGACTGACTATTGCAAAAATTGTACCTTAATGCAGAAATAATTACCCCTTTTCAGAGAGCGCATCCCGCGGCGAACAGCAGCGACATAAGGAAAAAATTGCGGGACGTTTTGCCCAGGAAGGGGTTCAGGGCTGCTCCGTCGGTATCGCTGATGCGCCGGGAAGTGGCCAGATGCAGGGCGGCGTACAGCAGCAGGGGAGCGGCGCACCATCCAGGCTTGCTCAGGACAATGGCGGCTGCGGCCAGCATTGTGGCGCAAAGTCCCAGCAGGTAGTACAGGATAATGGCGGTGCTGCCTCCGAGGCGCACGACGATGGTCTTCTTCCCCTGAGCGGCGTCCTCTGCGCGGTCGCGGTAGTTGTTGACCATCAGCAGGCAGTCTACGGCCAGGCCGCAGGCGAGTCCGGCCAGGGTGGTCTGCAGGTCCCAGGTCCCTGTCTGCAGGTAAAATGTGAATCCCACGGGGACAATCCCGAAGAAGACCAGCACCAGCACATCGCCCAGCCCCAGTCTCGAGAATTTCGTGGTATACAGGAAGCAGAACAGTACGCAGGCGGCTCCCACTGCTATCATCCACGGCCCTCCGGCCCATATCAGGGGCAGACCGGCCGCACAGGCGAGGACCGTCGTGACCAGAATACCTGTCTTCATGGCTCCGGGTGTAATCCATCCCTGTGCGCAGGCCCGCTTAGGCCCGAGCCGCTGCTCCGTGTCCCCGCCCTTGCGGAAGTCGAAATAGTCATTGACGAAGTTGGCATCCACCTGCATGATCCACGCGAAGAGCATGCACAGCACGAACGCCGCCCAGTCAAACGCCTCTGCCGGCAGCATACCGCTCTTCTCCATCCACATCCACGCGCAGCCTCCTCCCATAATCACTGGCGTGGCCGCCCCCGCCAGAGTCTTCGGTCTGGCCGCGAGCACCCACGCCTTCGTCGAGTTTGTCTTTACCCCGCTGTTCATGAAATAGTTTTAATCAGGTAGTGTTATTCTTCGTATTTCTCCGCGTGACCGGGCAGCAGTTCCTCAGTCCCGGCCATTGCAGCCTTGTACGCAATCTCGTTTTTGATGCTTCTCATTTCTATGAGTTTTGCGCCTTCAAAATTACATCTTTTTTACATCTTTTTAAGCCGTTTCCAGAATATTTCATAGATCCACTCCTTCGGAAGGAGCAGTAGGAAAACGCGTCTGTGTTCACAACGAATTTACTTCGGGGTGCATTCCTGTTTTCAATCGTCTGAAAATCAGCCGAATTTATAAAGTGTTGATTATTAGCTTGGATTTTTCAGCACTGCACCACGAAGTCAATTCGTTATCAGAAGGTGCTGCTGCTCCGTCTGTGTCCCTGCCGAGCCGTCAGGAAGGAGTGAGTGTCGCTGGATTTTCTGCTGCGTCACCTAGTTGTGGGAAAAGCTGGTATCTGGCATTGCGGTATTTGCTGTTGTTCAGCGTTATGCGCCAGCCGTTTCCCGAAATCCGATGGAGCAACGGTAAGTACTGCAGCGCCTCAAAATTGCAGAACCTTGGTTTACAGGGTGTTATGATTGAAGTGTGTGCTTTTGGGCTGGTTGCAGCAGCTCGAAAAGCACACCTTATATTTGTAATTACTTGATTGTCATTATGTTGTTATAATGCACCGCCCGCGTACTTACCGTTACTCTAGCAGTCTTCTCAGAATTTCCCGGTCCGAAGAGTTCGCTATGTTGCAGACATACTTCGGATACTTACTGACTGCGGTTTCTCCGGCATTATAGTGGCAGGAATACTTGTACGCGGCGACGGGAGAAAAACAAAACGGCCTCGGAGTGTTTCCGGGGCCGTTGGGCGTTTGCAGTTCGCTGCCATAAGGGAGGCCGGAGGGGCTCAGACGGTGATGAGCTCATACTGCCGGGTACCGATGCCGATGCGCTCGGCGTGCTCGAGGCCGGACTGCCAGTTGGTGTCGGGATGCAGGATGTGGAACTTGTCGTCGCCGCAGAGGTGCTCGTGGGGATGGGTCTTCTCGAGCTTGCTGCCGGGGAGGGCGGGGGCGGCCATCACCATGTCGGCGCAGGCCTGGTCGAGGGCCACGGGGTCGAAGGAGGCGGCCATTCCGAGGTCGGGCACTATGGCGGCGTCGTTGTGGTTCCAGCAGTCGCACTCGGGGGATACGTTGACGATGAGGTTGACGTAGAAGCAGGGGCGGCCGGCGATGATGGCCTTGGTGTACTCGGCTATCTTGCCGTTGAGGGTCTCGGAGGTATCCCAGTCCTTCAGAACGGCCGACTCGTACTGGCAGAGGGCAACGCACTGGCCGCAGCCTACGCACTTGTCGTAGTCGATGACGGCGGCGGTATGCTTGCCGGTGTAGTTAACGCCCTCGACGGTCTCGAGATGGATGGCGTCATGGGCGCAGTGCTTTACGCAGATACCGCAGCAGCGGCAGTTCTCTACCTTGACCACGGGCTTCGACGAGGAGTGCAGCTCGAGCTTGCCGGCCACGCTGGCGCAGCCCATTCCCATGTTCTTGAGGGCTCCTCCGAATCCGGTCTGCTCGTGCCCCTTGAAGTGCGAGAGGGCTATGAGCACGTCGGAGTCCACGATGGCCGTGCCTATCTTGGCCGTCTTGCAGTAGGTGCCGCCCTCGATGGGGAGCTCGCGGCAGTCGGTACCCTTGACGCCGTCGGCGATGATCACGTCGCATCCGGCGCTGAGGCGGTTGAAACCGTTGCGGGACGCGCTCTCGAGGTGGTCCACGGCGTTGGAGCGACCTCCGGAGTAGAGGGTGTTGCAGTCAGTCAGGTAGGGCTTTCCGCCGAGGGAACGTACCAGGTCGGCCATGCCGGCGGCGTAGTTGGGCCGGAGGAATGCCAGGTTGCCCGGCTCGCCGAAGTGCATTTTTATGGCGACGAACTTGTCCTTGAAATCGATCTTCTCGATGCCGGCGGCCTTGGCCACGGCTTTCATCTTCTCCACTAACGGAAGTCTGGTGGAGGTGTGCAGGTCAGTGAAGTAAACTTTTGCTTTTTCCATAATGTATGTACTGTGTTTGTTGTCAGTTCTGGAGGGATTCCTTGCGGATCTTGTTGATGACCATCACGTCGTTCTTGTGTATCACGGTGTTGCCGCGGGGGATGATGGCCCTGTTGCCGCGCTTTATGAGCACTATCAGCTCGTTGCTGTCGGGCGAGTACTGGAATACCTTCTTGCCTATCCATTCGCTGCCCCTCTCGATGCGCCGCTCGGAGAGCTGCATGAGGTCCTCGTCCTCGAAGTCGCGGGCACTCATGATGACCTTGTCCCCCGGCAGTATCTTGGTTTTTCCACTCGGGATGATGGCCTTTTCATTCCTGAGTATCACTGCGACGAGAGTCTCCTGCGGGATGGGCAGATCCTTGATGACCTTGCCGCACCAGGAGTCCTTCTCCCCGATATTCATCTGTACGAAGCTCACGTCCATGTTGTCGGAGTAGTCGGTAAAGGTCTTGAGGATGTCCTCCTCGCTCGAGGTCATCCGGAGCTTGCGGGCCACCAGAGGGATGAGCGAGCCCTGCAGGGAAATAGACAGCAGGACTATCATCAGCACGATGTTGAACAGGTCGTACTCGTTGCCGGTGAGCTGCCTGGAAGCCGGCAGGGCCATGATGGCGAACACTACCGACGCCGCACCTCTTAGTCCCACGAAGGAGACGAGCAGCTGCTGTCTCCACTTGCTGCGGAACGGAGCCATGATGGCGAACACGGACAGGGGACGGGCAACGAAAGTCATGAACAGGGCAATCAGGATGGCCGGTATCGCGATGGCCGGCAGCTGAGAGGGGAAGGCCAGCAGTCCCAACAGGAAAAATATGATAATCTGCATCAGACTGGTCAGTCCGTCGAAGAAGGGTACCAGGGTCTTCTTGCCGCGGATGTTGGCGTTGCCCAGGACGATGCCGACGATGTAGGCGCTCAGGTAGCCGTTGCCTCCGATGAGGTTCGGAATCGCATACGAGAAGATGGCCACCGCCAGCACGAAGAGGGTGTCGAAGCCGGATGTGGTGGCCCGGAAGTGCTTCATCAGCCACGCGGCGGACACGGCTATTACGGCACCTATGGCCGCGCCGTAGACTATCTGCGCGAATACCATATATACTATGCGCCCGCCGGACACCGTTCCCTCGATGACGGCCATCATGATGACGGTCAGCATGTAGGAGCAGGGGTCGTTGCTACCGCTCTCGATCTCGAGGAGGGAGGCGGTGTTGTATTTGAGACCGAGCTTGCGGGAGCGCAGAATCGAGAACACGGAGGCCGCGTCGGTGGAGCTGAGCACCGCTCCGACCAGGAAACCCAGGGCGGCCGGGAGTTTGAGCACGTAGTAGCAGAAAAGCCCGGTCAGTCCCGCGGTAAGGGCCACGCCGAGGGTGGAGAGGATGCCGGCTTTGACCACCACCGGCTTGGCCTCTTTCCACCGGGTGCCGAAACCGCCGTAGAACATGATGAATATCAGGGCCACGGTACAGATGCTCTCGGTGAAATCGAAGTTGTCGAATGGAATCTTCACTATGCCGTCGGAACCGAAGGCCATGCCCAGCAGGATGAATGCCAGCAGCATGGGGATGCCTATCTTGTTCGAGACGTTGTTGAGCACTACGCACAGGACAATGACGATGGCGGCCACGAGCAGGAGCAATGTAAGGGTCATAAGCAGGGGTGTTGACGGTTAAAATGATAAAATTCGATGCTGTCCTGCAAAGGTACGAAAAAATGAAAAGCGTATGCAAAAAGTCCGGAACTAAAGGGCTATTTTGTCCTGAACCGGCGCGAACCACGTAATCTGCCGCTTGGCGTACCTCCGGGTGTTGCGCTGCACCAGGGCCAGGGCCTCATCCAGGGAGATGGTCCCGTCCAGGTAGTCGAATACCTCCCGGTATCCCACGGTGCGCAGGGCCGGCATGGATCGGTACTGCGCCAGCCCCCGCACCTCGTCCACCAGCCCGGCCCCGAACATGGCCTCGGCGCGGCGGTCTATGCGGCGGTAGAGCTCTTCGCGGGGAAGGGTTAGGCAGAGCCTCTGAATCTCGAACGGTCTGACCTTGCGTGGGTTGGACTTGTAGGAGGAAAATTTGCGTCCGGTCGAGAGGGTGACCTCCAGGGCCCGGACGACCCTCTGCCGGTTGGACAGGTCTATGGCGGCCCAGCTCTCCGGGTCCACCTGCCGCAGCTCTTCTGCAAGCACTCCGACTCCCTCCTTCAACGCCCTTTCCGTCAGGAGTCTGCGCAGCTCCTGATCGGCAGGAGGAAAGTCGTCCAGCCCGTAGCACAGGGCATCGGCATACAGGCCGGAGCCTCCGACCATCACCAGTACGTCGTGCTCCTGGAAGAGCCGGGTCAGCAGCTCCATGGCCTCCACCTCATAGAGACCGGCTGAGTAGTAGTCCGATACCGAGTGACTGAAGATGAAGTAGTGCCGCACCTGCCGCAGCTGCTCCTCCGACGGAGGGGCCGTGCCGATACGCATCTCCTTGAATATCTGGCGGGAATCGCAGGATATCACGGGAGACGAGTACTTCAGGGCCAGCTGTATGGCATAATCGGTCTTGCCCACAGCCGTAGGCCCGAGTACCTGTATCAGCTTCTTTCCGCTCATGAGGGGCGGCTATACGTTCTCCTCGCCCTCGGGCAGCTCGTCGTCCTCGAAGGAGTCCTCCTCGTCGGGAGCGGCGGACTGTGAGGCATGGCGGTCGGAGAATTCCTCGTAATCCTCGTACACGGCTGAGAACTGGTCCGGGTTGCGGCCCTTCTCGGCCACCAGCACGGGGTAGGAGAGGCGGCGGTTGAACTCCTGCTCGCCCTCCAGGCGGAGCTCGATGCAGAGGTTCTGGGTCAGATTGTAGACGTAGCGGAGGACGGTCTCCTCGTGCGAGACGGTGTTGTCGATGGTGATCATGTCCATGGACCCGTCTCCGAAATCGAACAGCCCTATCCTTCTGGAGAACTTGCCGGCGGCCGAGAGTGTGTCGAACACCGTCATCTGGTCAGGCGAGAAACCCAGCTCCCGGTCCATGTATTCGCGGAGCTTGTACAGGCTCATGCCGGAATCCACGTCATATTCCCGCATGAAGATCCTGTTGCCTGGGATAGTTGCTTTATATCTGAGTATCATGGCGTTGATGTTAAAGTCGTGTCAGCATGTCCAGAGCGTCCGCCCCATCGGGCCAGTCCTGGGGCGAGGGGCTCTGAGCCGAACCAAAGTTACGGATAATTTTTTGAATTCTGTCCAAATTGGCCCCTATAAATTTTTCCAATTCATTTTCCCGGCGGTATTCCACATACCACACCTCCCCCACGCGCAGGCTCCGGTCCCACGGCCGGCAGAGGCTGATATCCTCCTGAGCCCCCGGAATCAGTTTCCTCAGATTCCGGAAAATAACCGTGCCGCTGTCCAGGAATTCCTCCCCAGAGAGAGTCAGTACCGCCCTGTTCTTGCGGTGGTTGTCCTGGCCGAGCCTACCCCAGTGCTCCCGGGCGAAGGCTTCGGCGGCGGCCATTGTCCCGGAGAGGTTATGTCCCTGCGGCACCAGCAGGCAGGTCGCGCTGCGGCAGCCCAGGCCGTAGTACAGCAGCATGTCCCCGGCGAGGGCTTCAAGGGCGGAAGGGTCCTCGTTGCCGGTGAGCACCGCGGCGCTGAACCTCCCGGCCCGTATGAGGTGCGGGATGCCGCCGAACTGCTCCTGGTAAAATTCCGCCGCCCCGTCCCCGCCCATCGTCAGCAGGGCGTCCACCCTCCAGCCGTCGGCCGAGGAACGGAACTCCACCCCCGTCCCGGGAGGAAAGAGCACCGGCAGCAGATGCCTGTCCTTCGAGGAGAGCTTGACCAGGGGCCGCCATCCCGCGGCGAGGACTGTCAGGATGTCGTGGAACGCCACCGCGGGGATGTTCCCGGCCGCGACCACTCCGCAGACCTTTCCCGATGCTGCGGGGCACGGCTCAGGGTATTGTTCCAGCCAGTCCCTCAGCACCTCCTCCCTCAGCATCCCCTCCGCCAGGGCTTCCAGGGCGCGGCGCTGCATCCAGGGGGTGAAGAAAATATTGTCCCCCGCGGACTGCTCCACCGCCGCGTCCAGCTCCGGCCAGGCGGCCGTCCCTCCGAGCCATGCCCGGATGCGGTCTCCCAGGGAGGCATACCTTATTATAAAGCCGTTCCTTTCCATTTTTCCGAAATTGGGGCCCAAAGTTAAAAAAAATTGCTAACTTAGGGGCTCAAATGGCCAGACATGGATTCATCGCAGAGAAACGATACTTTCAAGAGCATTTCCGGCCCCGCCGAGGGGTTATATAAGGAAAAGGGAAGTAAGTTTCTCGCTTTTGCATATCCGGCGGTCTCGGAAGAGGAGGTCAGGGCCGCTCTGGAGAAAATCAGGAAGGAGTACTACGACGCGCGTCATCACTGCTATGCCTACAGGCTGGGCCTGAGCGGGGATGTGTGGAGGTACAACGATGACGGAGAGCCTTCCTCCACGGCGGGCAGGCCGATATACGGGCAGATTCTCTCGCGGGAACTGAGCGACGTGCTGATAGTGGTGGTGCGGTATTTCGGGGGCATAAAGCTCGGGGTTCCGGGGCTGATACGGGCCTACAAGGCGGCTGCGGCCGATGCGCTGGACCATGCGGAGGTGGTGGAGAAGGTGGCTTCGGAGGGGTATGCGGTGACATTCGACTATGTGGCGATGGACAGGGTGATGCGGGTGCTCAAGGACATGGGCATAGCTCCGTCCCGGTACACCGCGGAGGATGTGTGCAGGATGGAGTTGAGGGTCAGGCTCAGCGATGTGGAGCGGTTCCGGCAGAGGATGGAGGACGCGGAGGCCAGGGTTGAGAAGGTGCTTTAGGACAATATTCAACAACAGATATGGCTAAAAAGAGTTTAATTTCAATCCAGGATTTTACCAAGGAGGAGATCCTGCACATCCTCGACGTGGCGGAGGAGTTTGAGCACAACAAGTCTCAGACATTCCTGAGCGACAAGGTGGTGGCATGTATCTTCTTCGAGCCTTCCACCAGGACCCGCCTGAGTTTCGAGACTGCTGCGAACAGGCTGGGCGCCAGGGTTATCGGTTTTTCGGACGCGGCCAATACCAGCATCCGCAAGGGCGAGAGCCTCAAGGATACCATCAAGATGGTGTCGAACTACGTGGACCTCATCGTGATGAGGCATCCTCTGGAGGGCAGTGCCCGCTATGCTTCGGAGGTGGCCTCGGTGCCGGTCATCAACGCCGGTGACGGAGCGAACCAGCATCCGACCCAGACCCTGCTGGACCTCTACACCATCAAGCAGACCCAGGGCCGTCTGGACCACATCAACATCAATATGGTGGGGGACCTGAAATACGGCAGGACCGTCCACTCGCTGCTGCAGGCCATGAGCCATTTTTCCCCTGAGTTCGAGTTCACCGCTCCCGACGAGCTGAAGCTGCCCCAGGAGTACCGCGACTTCATGGACAGCAAGGGCATTCCCTACAAGGAGACCGCCGACCTGCGCGAGTATCTGGACAGCACGGACATCCTGTACATGACCAGGATACAGCAGGAGCGCTTCACGGATCCCGTGGAGTACGAGAAGGTCAAGAATGTCTACAGCCTCAATGCCTCCATGCTCTCGGGCGTGCGGCCCAACATGAAGATTCTCCATCCCCTGCCCAGGCTGCAGGAGATAGCGGTGGACGTGGACGACACTCCTCACGCATGGTATTTCAAGCAGGCCGAGAACGGAATGTACGTCCGCATGGCCATCATCTCATACTTACTCGGTAAAAGATAGGAGGAACGGCAATGGAAAATAACAACGAGAAACAGCTCAAGGTCAGCGCCATCAAGAACGGAACGGTGCTCGACCACATACCCTCCGGGCAGGTCTTCAAGGTGATAGACATCCTGGGACTCTACGACTCTCCCCATCCCGTCACTTTCGGAGTCAATCTGGACAGCAGGTCGATGGGCAGCAAGGGCATCATCAAGATATCGGAGAGATTTTTCAAGGATGACGAGCTCAACAAGATAGCCCTCATCGCCCCCAATGCCAGCATCAATATCATCCGCGACTTCGAGGTGGTGGAGAAGAAGGTGCTCACCATCCCCGGGACCATCACCGGGATAGTCAGGTGCATCAACCCCATGTGCGTCACCAACCATGAGAACATCCCGACCAGATTCAAAACCATCGTAAAAGGCTCGGAAATAAGACTTCAGTGCTCATATTGTGAGAAAATCACAGACATTTGAATTTTGTGAGAAATATTTTATAACTTTGGCTTTAATTAATTTAAAATTCATAACCTTTAAAATTTTTAATACAATATGAAAAAAGCTTACAATTTCAACGCCGGTCCCTGCGTTCTGCCCAAACCGGCCATCGAAGCGGCTATCGAAGCCCTTAAGGATTTCAAGGGAACAGGAATGTCCGTAATAGAAGTGTCTCACAGAAGCAAGGAGTGGGAGGCCGTGATGAACGAGTGCCGCGCCCTCTGGAAAGAGCTTCTCAACATTCCCGACGGATACAGCGTCCTCTTCCTCGGTGGCGGTGCATCCCTCCAGTTCCTCTATGTCGCCATGAACCTCCTCGAGAACAAGGCCGGTTACCTGGAGACAGGTGTATGGGCAAAGAAGGCTCTGAAAGAGGCCAAGGGTATCGGCAACGCATACGCAGTGGCATCCTCAGCTGACAAGAACTACACCTATATCCCCAAAGGATATGAGATCCCCACAGACCTCGACTACTTCCACATCACAACCAACAACACCATCAAGGGTACCGAGATCCATGAGGATATGGACTGCCCCGTGCCCCTCGTAGCCGATATGTCATCCGATATCATGAGCCGTCCCGTGGACGTTTCCAAGTATGCTCTGATCTACGGTGGTGCCCAGAAGAACGTAGGTCCTGCCGGTGTGGTATTCGTTATCGTTAAGGACGAGATCCTCGGCAAGGTATCCCGCTATCTGCCCACCATGCTCGACTACCGTACACACATCGAGGGTGAGTCCATGTTCAACACTCCTCCTGTATTCTCTATCTTCGTTATGACCGAGACCCTGAAGTGGGTTAAGGCTCAGGGTGGCGTGAAGGCCATGTATGAGCTCAACAAGAAGAAAGCCGGCATGCTCTATGACGAGATCGACCGCAACTCCCTCTTCGTAGGTACAGCCGCCAAGGAGGACCGCTCCCTGATGAACGTATGCTTCGTGATGGCTCCCGGTCATGAGGACCTCCAGGACGAGTTCCTCGCCTTCGCAAAGGAGAGAGGCATGGTAGGTATCAAGGGCCACCGCTCAGTCGGCGGATTCCGCGCCTCCATCTACAACGCCTGCCCCATCGAGGCCGTAGAGGCTCTGATCGCCTGCATGCAGGAGTTTGAGAAAATGCACAAATAATCCAGGACCTTTAAAACTTACAACGAAATGAAAGTATTAGTAGCAACCGAGAAACCTTTCTCAAAGGTAGCCGTTGACCAGATCCGCGAAATCGTGGAGAAAGGCGGCCATGAGCTTGCAACTCTCGAGAAATATACCGATGTACAGCAGCTCTACGCAGCTGTAGCCGATGCAGACGCCCTCATCGTGCGTTCCGACAAGGTGACCAAGGAAGTGATTGCAGCCGCTCCCAAGCTGAAGATCGTCGTACGTGCCGGCGCAGGTTATGACAACCTCGACCTGGCAGCCTGCACCGAGAGAGGCATCGTAGCCATGAACACTCCCGGTCAGAACTCCAACGCAGTGGCTGAGCTGGCCATCGGCATGATGATCTACATCTCCCGCAACCAGTTCACCCCCGGTACAGGTACAGAGCTCAAGGGCAAGACCCTCGGTATCCAGGCTTACGGCAACGTCGGCCGTCTGGTAGCCGCTCACGCAAAGAGCTTCGGCATGAAGATCATGGCCTTTGACCCCTTCGTTCCCGCTGACAAGATTCAGGCTGAGGGAGTTGAGGTAGCCGCTTCACTCGAGGACCTGTATGCCAAGAGCGACTTCGTATCCCTCCATATTCCCGCCAACAACGAGACAAAGGGTTCCATCGGATATGCCCTTCTGTCCAGGATGCCTAAGGGAGGCTGCCTCGTGAACACTGCCCGCAAGGAAGTGATCAACGAGCCCGAGCTCGTGAAGGTACTCGAGGAGAGACAGGACCTGAAGTACATCACCGATATCGCCGCAGGCAACCAGGCCGAGCTCAACGAGAAGTTCGGCAAGAGAGTCTTCGCTACCCCCAAGAAGATGGGTGCCGAGACCGCCGAGGCCAATGTCAATGCCGGAGTAGCCGCTGCCAACCAGATCTGCGACTTCTTCGCTACAGGCAACCGCAAGTTCCAGGTAAACAAATAGCATATAGGAGAGAAACGATATGGTAAAAGTAAAACCTTTCGCAGCTATCCGCCCTCCCAAGGCCATAGTAACCGAGGTGGCAGCCCGTCCCTACGACGTGCTCAACTCCCAGGAGGCTAAGGAAGAGGCAGGCGAGAAATCCCTTCTCCACATAACCAAGCCCGAGATTGACTTCGACCCCATCATCGACGAGCACTCGCAGCAGGCATACGACAAGGCTGTAGAGAACTTCAAGAAATGGCAGGAGAAAGGCTGGCTGGTACAGGACAAGAAGGAGTGCTACTATGTTTACGCCCAGACGATGAACGGCCGTACCCAGTACGGAATCGTGCTCTGCGCCAATGTGGACGACTACCTCACCGGCAAGATCAAGAAGCACGAGCTCACCCGCAAGGACAAGGAGGAGGACCGCATGATCCACGTCCGCATCCAGAACGCCAACATCGAGCCCGTATTCTTCGCTTATCCTGACAACACCGAGATCAACGCCATCGTGAAGAAGTACACCGACGGCAAGCCCGAGTACGACTTCGTGGCTCCGGACGACGGTTTCGGACATCATTTCTGGGTAATCGACAATGACGAGGATATCAAGAGGATCACCGAGATATTCTCGACCATTCCTGCATTCTACGTTGCCGACGGTCACCACAGGACGGCTGCAGCCGCTCTCGTAGGCGAGGAGAAGCGCCGTCAGAATCCCAATCACAACGGAACAGAGGAGTACAACTACTTCATGGCAGTGGTATTCCCCGAGAGCCACCTCAAGATTATCGACTACAACCGCGTTGTGAAGGATCTCAACGGTCTTACTCCCGAGCAGTTCCTCGAGAAGCTGGGCGCTGACTTCGAGATCAAGGACATGGGTACCGAGATCTACAAGCCCAAGAACCTGCACAACTTCTCGATGTACCTCGGAGGTCACTGGTACTCTCTCACAGCCAAGAAGGGTACCTATGATGACAACGATCCCATCGGATGCCTCGATGTGACCATCTGCTCCAACCTTATCTTTGACAAGCTCCTCGACATCAAGGATCTCCGAACCTCGAAACGCATTGATTTCGTGGGAGGTATCAGAGGTCTCGGCGAGCTCAAGAAGAGAGTCGACTCTGGCGAGATGGCAGCGGCTTTCGCTCTGTATCCCGTATCCATGAAGCAGCTTATCAGGATTGCCGACACAGGCAATATCATGCCTCCCAAGACTACCTGGTTCGAGCCTAAGCTGAGGAGTGGTCTGGCAATCCACAAACTCGAAAGATAAGTACGGGTTTATGAGTAACTGATTAGGGAGGCCGTAATCGGAACATTTATGTCAGATGCGGCCTCTTTTTATTTGATTTTAATTGATTACGATATAGACAGAAAAATGAAACCGACGTTAGTAGTATTGGCAGCGGGCATGGGTTCCCGCTATGGTTCCCTGAAGCAGATGGACGGAGTAGGCCCCAACGGTGAGGCGATTATCGACTATTCGATTTACGATGCCGTCCGTGCCGGATTCGGGAAAGTGGTGTTTATCATCAGACATTCGTTCGAGAAGGCCTTCCGCGAGATTTTCACTCCGGGGCATTTCGGCGGCAAGGTGGAGATTGAGTTCGTATTCCAGGAACTGGATTATCTGCCCGAGGGATTCAGTGTGCCCGAGGGACGCGAGAAACCCTGGGGCACATGTCATGCTGTCATGATGGCGGCACCCGTGGTGAATACTCCTTTCGCCGTGATCAACTCCGATGACTTCTACGGACGCGAGGGCTATGCGGTGCTGGCTGACTATCTCCGCTCTGTGGACGGACAGAAGGGCAAGTACTCCATGGTGGGCTACAACCTGCACAATACCCTGTCCGACTACGGCACTGTTTCCCGCGGTGAGTGCCGCGTGGATGCAGATGGCAATCTGGTCTCCATCGTGGAGCGTACTGCTATCGAGCGCGTGGAGGGCGGTCAGATCATGTACAAGGATGCTGACGGCCTCCATCCCCTGGACGAGAACACTGTCGTATCGATGAACCTCTTCGGATTCACTCCCGATTTCTTCGCCGAGTCCGAGATTCTCTTCAAGAAGTTCCTCTCTGACCCCGCCAATATGGCCAATCCCAAGGCCGAGTTCTTCATCCCCCTGTGCGTGAACCAGCTGATAAACGAGGGGAAGGCCACTCTTAAAGTGCTCAACAGCGACGCACAGTGGTTCGGCGTCACATACAAGCAGGACAGGCCTTACGTAGTAGAGCGTATCCAGAAGCTTATCGATGCCGGAGTATATCCCGAGCATCTCTGGAAGTAGGCAGCATCACTGGCGGGTGCGGTCTGGTCTGGTGAAAACTTAGTTTGCGACTTCAGAGAGGAACTTGATGCGGACGAGGCGGATGTCCTCTTCCTGATAGTCGGGACCGAGGGCCTTCTTGGCCTCCTCGACGGAGTCGGTCTCGGCTTCCTCCTTGAAGTAGTCGTATATGTCCTCGACCTTGTCCTCATCGACGGTCTGCTCGATGTAGTAGTCCAGGTCGATGCGGGTGCCGGCGGCCACGATGGCCTCTATCTCGTCGAGAACCTCCATGTATTCCATGTTCTTGGCGTCGGCGATATCTTCGAGAGGTATCTTGCGGTCGATGTTCTGGATGATGTAGACTTTGTTGGCCGACTTGTTGACCAGCGACTTGACGACGATGTCCTCGGGCCGCTGGATTTCATTTTCCTCCACGTACCTGGCTATGAGCTTGACGAACTCGCGGCCGAACTTGCGGGCCTTGCCCTCGCCCACGCCCTGGCAGTTCTTCAGCTCGTCCAGGGTGATGGGGTAGTGGATGGACATATCCTCCAGCGAGGGGTCGGAGAATATCACGAAGGACGGCAGTTTCAGCTTGCGGGACATATCCCTGCGCAGGTCCTTGAGCATGGCATATAGGGTGGGATCGCCCACTCCGCCTCCGTGACGTACTGCCGCGGCTGCGGCTGCCTCCTCCTCGTCCTCCTCGTCCCCGTCCGCGAACTCGCGGTCCTCCGTCAGCATCAGCTCGTGGGGATGCTCCATGAACTCCCGGCCCAGGTCAGTGATGGAGATGAGTCCGTACTGCTCTATATCCTTGTACAGGTAATGCAGGATGACTCCCTGGCGGATAATGGCTATCCAGAACTTTACGCCCTTGTCCCTGCCCATGCCGAAAAACTCGCTCTCGTGGTGGTTGTAGGACTTGATTATAGAGTTGATCTCCCCCGCCAGGATATTGGCCAGGTGCTCGGTCTTGAAATTCTCCTTCATCGAGGCCACCAGCTCCAGCACCAGGGCCATGTCCTCCTGCCCGTCGAACATCTTCTTGGGATGCAGGCAGTTGTCGCAGTTGCCGCAGTTCTCCTCGGGGTAGTCCTCTCCGAAGTAGTTGAGGAGGATCTTGCGACGGCAGCGGTTGGACTCGGCGTAGGCCACGGTCTCCATCAGGAGCTGCTTCCCGATCTCCTGCTCGGAGAGGGGCTTGCCCTGCATGAATTTTTCCAGTTTGAGGATGTCCTTGTAGCTGTAGAATGTGATGCACTTACCTTCCTGTCCGTCCCTGCCCGCACGGCCGGTCTCCTGGTAGTAGCCCTCGAGACTCTTGGGTATGTCGTAGTGTATGACGAAGCGCACGTCGGGCTTGTCGATGCCCATGCCGAAGGCGATGGTGGCCACTATCACGTCCACCTCTTCCATCAGGAACATGTCCTGGTTCTTGGCCCTGGTGGCGGCGTCCATGCCGGCGTGATAGGGGAGGGCCTTGATGCCGTTGACGGTCAGGAACTCGGCTATCTCCTCGGTCTTCTTGCGGCTGAGGCAGTAGATGATGCCGGACTTGCCGGGATTCTCCTTGATGAACTTGATGAGCTCGCGGCGGACATTGACCTTGTCCCGCACCTCGTAGTAGAGGTTGGGGCGGTTGAAGGAACTCTTGAACACCTGTGCGTCCATCATGTTGAGGTTCTTCTGGATGTCAGCCTGTACCTTGGGAGTGGCCGTGGCCGTCAGGGCTATGATGGGGGCTACTCCGAGTTTCTCCACGATGCTGCGGATGTTGCGGTACTCGGGTCTGAAATCGTGGCCCCACTCGGATATACAGTGGGCCTCGTCTATGGCGTAGAAAGATATTTTGATCTGTTTCAGCAGCGCAACGGTGTCGTCCTTGGTCAGGGACTCGGGAGCCACGTACAGCAGCTTGGTGACCCCGCTCAGGAGGTCGTCCTTGACTTCCTGGATCTGGCTCTTGTTGAGGGAAGAGTTGAGAAAATGCGCGACACCCTCCGAGCCGGCTACGAAACCTCTTATCGCGTCCACCTGGTTCTTCATCAGTGCGATGAGGGGCGAGACCACAATCGCTGTTCCCGGCATTACGAGGGCAGGCAGCTGGTAGCACAGTGACTTGCCGCCGCCGGTGGGCATGAGGACAAAGGCGTTGCCTCCGCCTATAAGGTGCATCATGATTTTCTCCTGGTCTCCCTTGAAAGTGTCGAAACCGAAAAACTTCTTCAAATTGGAATGTAAATCTTCAGAACTAATCTTCATATTTGTTACCTTTGCGCGTCTAAAATTACCCAAAAGTTCAGTTTCTTGCAAATTAAAATGAAAAATCTAATTGAAAAATTGAGAAAATACGCCTCAGAGACTACTCTCGCCGAGGTCATCAGGGCCGGCGAAAGGGAGAAGGGCAGGGCGGCGGACTTCGATCCGGACAGCATAGGCATAGCCAACGGCAACTTCTTCGGTCTGCCGTGTTCCGAAGAGGACGCTGAGACAGTGCTCATACAGGTGCCCTGGGATGCCACCGCGTCCTACGGCAAGGGTACGGCGGAAGGACCGGCCGCAATGCTCGCGGCTTCCCTGCAGGTGGACCTGTTCGACGAGAGGTATCCGGACGTGGCCGGAATGAAGGTCTGGACCCTGCCTCAGGAGGACAGTATCGCGGAACTGAACGCCGGGGCCGGGAAGATATCGGCCATGGTGGTCTCGGCTCTGGAGCAGGGGGCGGATCCCGCGGCTCTGACCGGACTGTGCCGGCAGGTCGACGATGCCTCGGAAGCCGTGAATTCATACGTTGAGTCCACTGCGGAGGAATATCTCTCCCAAGGGAAAAAGGTGGCTGTGGTGGGAGGCGAGCACAGCGTTCCCCTGGGCCTGATCAAGGCTCTTGCCAGGCGCTTTCCGGGGATGGGCGTACTGCATATTGACGCTCATTCCGATACCCGGGAGGCGTACGAGGGCTTCCGGTATTCGCATGCTTCCATCATGTACAATGTGATGAAGGAGGTGCCGGGAGTCAGCCGCATAGTCCAGGCCGGCATACGGGATTTCTGCTCTGCGGAACATGCCCTGACCTCCTCTTCGGACAGCTTCGTGACATTTACGGATTTTTCCCTGAAGGACAGCCTTTACAGCGGAAGTACGTGGAAGGAGCTCTGCGACCGGATAATAGCGGCATTGCCCCAGGATGTGTACGTCAGCTTCGACATAGACGGGCTGTCTCCCGAGTATTGCCCTGGAACCGGCACTCCTGTTCCGGGGGGGCTTTCTTTTTCCCAGGCCGACTGGCTGCTGTACCGCCTGGCCCTTTCGGGCAGGAGGATTGTGGGATTTGACCTCTGCGAGGTGGCCCCCGGCGCCGGAGAATGGGATGCCAACGCCGGAGTACGGATGCTTTTCAGACTACTTGCGGCCATGACTTTCTCCATTAGGGAAAAATGATTATATTTGTAGGCTTTATAACCTGAAACCTACCTATAAATATGATTGATCCGAAAATGTACGTACTTCGCAGACGTGTGCTGCTCGAAAAGATTCTTCACAACAGCATGACCGGAGGAGTGCTCCTCCTTATATGTGCCGTGGTGGCAGTGATGGCGGCCAATGTGCCGGCACTCGGATGGCTCCACCGCTTCTGGGACATCAGACTGGGATTCTCCTTCGGAGAGTTCTCGTTCGACATGCCCGTGCGGCAGTGGGTGGACGATGTGCTCATGGCCGTGTTCTTCTTCTCTGTGGGCCTGGAGATAAAGAGGGAACTTCTGGTCGGCGAGCTGTCCACCATGAAGAAGGCCATGCTGCCCATGTTCGCCGCCCTGGGCGGGATGGTGTTTCCGGCCCTCATCTATACCTACTTCAATGCCGGTACGCCTTCGGCCGCCGGCTGGGGCATACCCATGGCCACCGACATCGCCTTTGCCATAGGTGTCCTGTCGCTTCTGGGAAACCGCTGCCCCATAGGCCTCAAGGTACTGCTGGTGGCGCTCGCCGTCGTGGACGACATAGGTGCCATCATAGTGCTGGCCGTGTTCTATCCCTCCCATGACATCCACCTTATCTACCTGATATACGCGGCGGTGACAGTCCTGGCCCTGCTGGCGCTCAACAGAGCCGGAATACGCAGCCTGCTGTTCTATCTCATCCTCGGGGCCGTGCTCTTCATCTTCGTGTTCAAGTCGGGAGTGCACGCCACTATCGCCGGCGTTATCCTGGCCATGACTATTCCCGCGAAGACATCCAAGGACGACATCAGGGCATTCACCGGACCGGACTCTCCGCTCGGAAAACTGGAAACAGCCCTGCATCCCTGGGTCAATTTCCTTATTATGCCTATATTTGCGCTCGCAAATGCCGGAGTGGTGATAGACCCCTCGTCCCTGGGTCAGGGAACGATGCCGGCGGTGATACCCGGAGTCTTCTTCGGGCTGCTGCTGGGCAAGCCTCTGGGAATCTTCGTTTTCAGCTGGCTGGCGGTCAAGCTCGGCCTGGCCGGGAAGCCTGAGGGGACACGGTGGATACAGATTCTGGCCCTGGGAATACTCGGCGGTATAGGCTTTACGATGTCCATATTCATCGACAACCTGGCCTTTACCGACCCGGCGATGATCAATGCCGGCAAGCTGGCCATCCTCGCGACCTCCTTCCTGGCTGCCTGCCTCGGTGTTGCGGCACTATATTTGACGACAAAGAAAACAGATAAAAACAATGTCATTTAAAATGAAAAGATTTGCATTTGTAATCGCCGCCTCATGTGCGGCAGTACTCGCGCTCTCATCCTGCGCAGGAACTTATCAGAAAGGGAACAAGTCTCCTGAGACCACATCCGCTCAGATTGATACCGTAAGCTACGCGCTCGGCATGTATTTCGGAAAGATGATTACCTCGTCACCTTTCGGAGAGATAGATCTTGCCCAGCTCAGAAAGGGATTCAACGATGTGCTCAATGAGAAGGACGTCATGCTCGACGAGACCCGTCTGGGCGTGATTATACAGACCCACCTGATGACCCAGCAGGCCTACAGGGCGCTTGAGAATCTGAAGGAAGGCGAGGATTTCCTTGCAGCCAATAAAGAAAAGGAAGGAGTTGTGGAGACAGAGAGCGGTCTGCAGTATATTATTGAGGAGGAAGGTACCGGCATCGCTCCTGCCGCAACCGACACCGTAGAGGTCAACTATGAGGGCCGTCTGCTCGACGGAACAGTGTTTGATTCCTCTTACGAAAGGGGCGAGAGCATCAAGTTCCCCCTCAACGGAGTGATCAAGGGCTGGGGCGAGGGTCTCACATACGTCAAGGAAGGCGGCAAGATCCGTCTCTTCATTCCCTCCAGCCTCGCTTATGGAGAGCGCGCAACCGGTCCTATCCCGGCCAACAGCACCCTCATCTTCGACGTGGAGCTTATCAAGGTCTTCAAGAGCGAGTAGTCTTTAAAATATGAGCAAGAGGAGTATAATCATCTGCACGGTGGTCGCTGTGCTGCTGCTGGCCGGAATCGGCTGGCTCTTCTGCACCCTGTTTTTCGGGGACAGTGCGGAGAATGCCGGGACAGACCGGCTTACAGACGGAGTGGAGGCCGTGCCTTCCGATGCGATATTCCTCTTTGAGGCCGCCTCCCTTTCGGATGCCGCAGAGTTTGTTGACGGCGGAAGTGCCCTCGGCAGGCTTCTGGAGTGCATTCCCGACCATGCTTCCGAATGGGAGGCAGCCCTCTCAATGCATTATTCCACCAAGAACGAGGTCTCTCCTCTTCTGGTGGTCTCGATTCCGGAGGATGAGGATGCAGAAGCGCTCATGGACCGTATCCTGCAGAAATGCGGCGGAGTGGTGGACAAACGCTACGGCTCCGTGACGGTGCATAAGTCAGCGGTTCCCGACGCCTCATTCGCCGAATACGGCAGTTTTCTGATCGCCAGCCCCTCCCTGGTGATAGTGGAGGCATCCCTGAGACATCTGGAGAACGGTACCTCCATTAAGGACAACCCTCTGTATTCCAGGATATCCGGAGTTTCTTCCGAAAGGGGTGTACTGCATGTCAATTTCTCCAATCTCGGGAAACTTTTCTCTGGGGCAGCGGCCCGGGGCTATGTGGGATATGCCTCATTTTTTCAGGCTTTCGCCGACTGGGGCGCTTTCGGAGAGGGAAGCAGCGACAGTCCGAAGACATTTGACGGACGGGTAATGAGTGTCCGTACCGGAGATAAATTCTCGGACGTGCTCCTGACCCAGCGGGGACGGAAACCGGAGGTCTATTCCGTAGTTCCGTACAGCGCCTCATGGGTCCTGACACTTCCGGTGACCTCTTATCCTGATTACATGAAGGCTTACAGTACCTTCATAGCGGCGGACGGACGCAAGAAAGATTATGACTATGTCAATGCTCTCGCCGTATCCGGGAACGGAGGACGGTCCACCTATGATTTCGTGGAGTCTCTCGGAATAAGCGAGGTGGCCGTATTCTCGTCGGTATTCGGAAATTCAGGAGAAAAACGGATTCTGGCGATGAGATGTTCCGATCCTGCCGCTGCGGGAGAATGCTCTCAGCCTGTCAGCACATTCTCCTTCGGGGGATATGTCCCGGCCCTGCTGGGAAAGGTGTTCACTCCTTCATCCGACGGATATTTCTGCATTATGGGAGAATGGGTCCTGGTAGGAGGCAAGGATGAACTCTCTACCCTCATGAAAGACAGGACTGAAGGCACGTTCTTCTCTCTGGCCGACTATCTGTCGCAGACACCTGCGGCACCGGAACTGAGGGAGATGTCATCACTGTCGGTGATGGTCAATCTGGGACGCTCTGCCGACAGCCTTGTCTCCTGTCTCAAGAAGCAGTATGCCCGGATGTTGAGACCGAATCTCGGGGTGATGAATATGGAGTGGCTGTCGCTCAATATGTTTAAGGCCGGCAACTCACTAGCTGTCAGAGCCTCGCTCTACCGCGAAAATCTCAGCGCCCTGCCGAGCCCTTCCGGAACGGAGGACGGTGGGACTCCGGTGATAGTGGAGGATGTGCCGGTGACTGTGCCGGAAGGACCTTTCCCGGTCAAGAATTTTATCGACGGTTCTACCAATTACCTGGAGCAGCTGGACAACCATGACATACGTCTGCTCAACAGTTCCCGCCGTCCGGTATGGACCGTCAAGTTCGACAAGCCGCTCTGCGGGACGGTGAGACAGATAGACTATCTCAAGAACAATAAGCTGCAGATGCTCTTCGGTGCCGGGGAGAGCATCCACCTGCTGGACCGTCTGGGACGGACGGTGGGACGGTTCCCCATAAGTCTGGGTAAGGGGATACTTCTCGGCCCCGACGTGTATGATTTCAAGGGCAATAAGGATTATACCCTGATGGTGCTGCATACGGACAATACCCTGGTGCAGTACGATATAGACGGCAAGCCGCTTCCCGGCTGGAAGCCGGTGACTCTGGCGGAACGCATAATCTCCCTGCCGGAGCCGCTGACTGTCGGAGACGGCAGGTACTGGGTAGTGAGGACTTCCTACCAGACCCTGATATACCGTGCGGATGGCACGATATGTGCTGATTTCAGCAAGAAACGCAAACTGACCAGGGATACGCAGGTCGAGCCGCTGTCCTCCCATGAGGTGGGAGTCACCACGGCGGACGGACGTGCGATGGTCCTGGACCTGAACGACGGTTCGTTCAGGAAACGATAGTGCTAGAATTAGTATGTTCAGTCTTATAATGACATTCATCATAGGTGCGCTGGTGCTCATAGTCGCCTTGCCGCTCCTCTTCCTCAAGGTTCTCCACGGACGCATCCGCAATATCGGGCGCCGCAGGGAAAACCGCGAGGGCGAGGTGACGGTATCCGGCCAGGACGCTACTGCCGGTGAGAAGATAATCGGGGACCACGTAGGAGAGTATGTGGACTTCGAGGAGGTGGATGACAGGAAGAAATAGATTTAGCAGAGATTACCGATGAGCGCATTTAAACGTATCCTTTCTTATGCCAGGCCCTACAGCCGTTTTTGGCCGGGGTATCTGGCTTTCTCCATATTGTCCGTAATATTCGGCGTGGTCAATTATGCCCTGATCAAGCCTCTGCTGGAGGTCCTGTTCGACCCGGACGCCGTGGAGAAGTTCTCGGCCATGCCGGAATTTTCCCTGACGGTGGATTATTTCTACGGAGTGTTCCAGTACTACCTTACCAGGATCCTGGAGGCCAGCGGTCCTCTCAAAGGACTGATGTTCGTGTGCGTGGTGCTGATCATCACCTCTTTCCTGTCCAACCTGACCAGGTTCCTCTCCCAGAAGATACTGGTCAACATGAAGACATACGTGATGAAGAACATCCGCACCGACCTGTTCAACAAGATAACCCGTCTCAACGTCGATTATTTCAAGCAGAAGCGTACCGGTGATATCCTCTCCAGCGTCTCCAACGACGTCAACGAGGTGCAGAACAGCGTGGCGAGCAGCTTCCACATCCTCTTCCGGGAGCCGCTGCTGATCATAGGTTTCCTGATAGGCCTGTTCTACATGTCGCCCAAGCTGACCATACTCACGCTCATAACGCTGCCCATCTCCGCCTTCGTCATAGGAGCCGTGACCCGCAAGCTCAAGCGCGGCGCTACGCGGACACAGGCGCTGATGGGGCAGATTATCAGCCACTTCGAGGAAGCCATCTCAGGCGTGAGGATCATCAAGGCCTTCAACGCCCAGAAATACGTGCGCGACCATTTCGACCGCACCAACGAGGAGCACAAGAACGTGAGCCGGGCCATGTACACCCGTCAGGAACTGGCCTCGCCCCTGTCCGAGTTCCTGGGCATATCGGTGGCCGCGGCCGTCCTCTTTTACGGCGGTATCCTGCAGATGAAGGGCGAGCTGGGCATGAGTCTCTCGGGATTCATTGTCTACATCGCCTTCTACTGGAGGGTGCTGGAGCCGTCGAAGGCCATAGCGGCGGCTTACTCCAATGTGCAGAAGGGACTGGTGTCCGGCAACAGGATATTCGCCATCCTCGACGCCGAGCCCTCCATCCGCAAGGCTGATAACCCGGTGCACATATCGGAGTTCAAGGAGTCCGTCGAGTACCGTCACGTGTCCTTCAAGTATTCTACCGACTATGTGCTCAAGGATATCAGCATCACTATCCCTAAGGGGAAAATGGTGGCGGTCGTAGGCCCTTCCGGCGCCGGCAAGTCCACTCTGGCCGACCTGCTGCCCAGGTTCTACGATGTCACTGACGGCGGTATATTCATAGACGGTACGGATATCCGGCAGTATTATCCCAAGGAACTCATCTCCCTGATGGGCATCGTGACCCAGGAGGCGATACTGTTCAACGATACTGTCCGCAACAACATCACCTTCGGAATGGAGGACGTCCCCGATGAGGATGTCATCCGTGCGGCCAGAATCGCCAACGCTCATGAGTTCATCACCCAGATGCCCGAGGGTTATGACACCAATATCGGAGACCGCGGCGGCAAGCTTTCCGGCGGTCAGCGGCAGAGAATCGCCATCGCCAGGGCGGTGCTCAAGAATCCTCCGATTCTCATCCTGGACGAGGCCACCTCGGCCCTCGACACCGAGAGCGAGCGTCTGGTGCAGGATGCCCTCACCAAACTGATGGAGAACCGTACCTCCATCGTCATCGCCCACCGTCTCTCCACCATCCAGCATGCCGACGAGATACTCGTCATGAAGGAGGGCCGTATCGTGGAAAGAGGCTCCCACTCGGAGCTCCTGTCCTCCGGCGGACTCTACTCGCACCTGTGCGAGATGCAGACATTCAACTAGAAACAACTAAGACCCTGAATATGGAACAACCTAAATCATTGAACAAAATCATTGAAGCCAGCATTAAGAAAAACTGGGACTGTCCCGCTCTCTCCGACTACAACGGAGTCACCCTTTACTACCGGGACGTGGCCCGCAGGATAGAGAAGATACATATCATGCTCGAGATGTGCGGACTGCAGCGCGGCGACAAGATCGCCATCTGCTCGAGGAACCAGGCCAACTGGGCCGTTTCCTTCCTCGCAGCCCTGACCTACGGAGCTGTGCCCGTGCCTCTGCTGCATGAGTTCAAGAGCGGGAACATCTACCACCTCGTCAATCATTCCGACGCCCGTGTGTTCTTCGTCGGAGACATGGTGTGGGAAGGCCTTTCCCAGTCGGAGATGCCGGGCCTGGACGCCATTATCCTGATGAACGATTTTTCCCTGCTCTACGCCTCCAATGACAAGATAGCCCATACCCGTGAGCACCTCAACGAGCTCTTCGGCAAGAAATATCCCCACAGTTTCCACCCTGACTGCGTAAACTACTACGAGGATTCCCCCGAGGAACTGGCGATGATCAACTACACCTCCGGCACCTCTGGATTCTCCAAGGGCGTGATGCTGCCGTACCGTTCCATTCTCTCGAACGTCCTCTTCGGTTTCGAGGTGCACGGTCATCTGGACAATGCCTCCAACTGCGTGTCCATGCTCCCCACCGCCCACATGTACGGTATGCTGTTCGAGTTTCTGGTGGAGTTCTGCCTGGGCTGCCACGTGCATTTCCTTACCAGGCTCCCGACCCCAAAGATTATCCTCGATGCCATGGGTTCGGTCAAGCCCGACCTTATCGTGACCGTGCCGCTGGTCATTGAGAAGATATACAAGAAGAAACTCGAGCCCATCATCAACCGTCGGGACATCCGCCTGCTGCTCAGGCTCCCCGTCATTGACGAGAAGATACTCAAGAAGATCAACCACCAGCTCGACGAGGCCTTCGGAGGCAAATTCGACGAGGTGATCATCGGAGGAGCGGCGTTCAACCGCGAGGCCGAGGCCTTCTTCCGCCGTATCGGATTCCGCTTCACGGTGGGCTACGGCATGACCGAGTGCGGCCCCATCATCACGTATGCCCGCTGGAACCAGACCAAGCTCTATTCCTGCGGCAAGGCGGCTCCGAGGATGCAGGTGATGATAGACTCTACCGATCCGGCCAACATACCCGGCGAGATTCTCGTAAAAGGAGACAATGTCTTCCTGGGCTACTACAAGAATGAGGAGGCTACAGCCGAGGTATTTACCGAGGACGGATGGTTCCGTACCGGTGACATGGGCGTGATAGACTCCGACGGCTTCCTCTTCATCAAGGGACGCTGCAAGAGCATGATTCTCGGTCCTTCCGGACAGAACATCTATCCCGAGGAGATAGAGGGCGAGATCAACAACATGCCATACGTCATCGAGTCCCTTGTCATCGAGGACAACGGCGGACTCCGGGCTCTGGTATATCCTGATTCCGAGATGGCCGCCGCAGACGGACTCTCCAAGGACGAGCTTCTGGCCAGGATACAGCAGAGTATCAAGGAAATGAACGCCCATCAGCCCAACTACTGCAAGGTGGGGGCAGTCGAACTCTTCCCCGAGGAGTTCGAGAAGACCCCCAAGAAGAGCATCAAGAGATATCTCTATCAGAGAACCAACAACTAGTTTATTTTTCAGTACAATATGACCAAACAGGAACAGTTTGACCGCAGCTATCTGGAAATGGCCAGGGTATGGGCGAAGAACTCCTACTGCACGCGCAGGAAGGTGGGAGCCCTGCTGGTCAAGGATCGGATGATCATCTCGGACGGCTTCAACGGGACCCCCTCCGGTTTCGAGAACATCTGCGAGGATCCCGCAACAGGCAAGACCAAGCCCTACGTGCTGCACGCCGAGGCCAATGCCATCACCAAGGTGGCCAAGTCCGGTAACAACAGTCAGGGAGCGACCCTCTATGTCACCGACGCGCCCTGCCTGGAGTGCGCAAAACTCATTATCCAGGCCGGGATCAAGCGGGTGGTATACCTCATAGAGTACAGTGTGCGCGACGGTATCGAACTGCTCCGCAGGGCCGGTATCGAGGTCTGCAAATATGATATGCTGTAGCCATGCCTGAACCTGACAGACTGAAGATACTTAGAAACGTCCTCTGGGCCCTGATTCTACTCATGACCGGGGGAATCATTGCCAATCTGACGAACCGTAGGGCAGAGCGTCAGACCATGCTGGACTCTGGTCATGGCTGGGACAAGATCAGGCTGGTGCTGGAGCAGATAGAGCAGAACTATGTGGACAGCATCGACTACGACAAGGTGACAGAGGATATCCTGCCGCTTATACTCCGCGAGCTGGACCCGCACTCGGTCTACCTGCCGCCCAAGAGCCTGGAGGAGGCCAACGCCGAACTGGAAGGCAATTTCGACGGCATCGGTGTGACATTCAACGTACCGGAGGATACTGCCATCATCATCAGCGTGATAGCCGGCGGACCCTCCGAGCGGGCGGGACTGCTTTCCGGGGACCGGATCATAGCGGTGGACGGACGGACCGTGGCCGGAGTCAGGATCAACCAGGACTCCCTGGTCGGCATGCTCAAGGGAGTCTCCGGCTCAGTCGTGCACCTGGACATCATGCGCGACCGGGAGATGGTGGAATTCGACGTGACCCGCGACAAGATACCGGTCAAGAGTATCGACGTGTCCTACATGATAGACGATACGACCGGATATATGAAACTCTCCAAGTTCACCAGAACCAGTCATGCCGAGTTCTCGGCGGCTGTGCCTGCTCTGCTGGAGGCCGGCATGACCAGGCTGATATTCGATCTGCGGGACAATACCGGCGGTTATCTGGACCAGGCCCTGCTGCTGTCCAATGAGTTCCTGCCTGCGGGAAGCCTGATCGTCTATATGGAGGGAGCCCACCGTCCGCGTCAGAACTTCTACGCCGACGGCAGCGGGCAGTGCCAGGACATCCGGCTGTCCGTGCTGGTCAACGAGGGCAGCGCCTCTTCCAGCGAGATATTCGCCGGAGCCATGCAGGACAATGACCGGGCTGTCATCTACGGCCGCAGGACCTACGGCAAGGGCATGGTGCAGGAACCCATCTTCTTCACCGACAACTCCGGAATCCGTCTGACCGTGGCGCGTTTCTATACCGCTACCGGGAGGTGCATCCAGAAGCCTTACGTGCCCGGCGATGACCTGGGCTATGTCTACGATATATACGAGAGATACGAGCATGGTGAGATGACCAGCGCCGACAGCATAGTCCGTAACGATTCCCTGCGCTATGAGACGCCCAAGGGCAAGGTAGTCTACGGCGGAGGCGGTATCATCCCCGATGTATTCGTGCCTGTGGATACGGTAGGGGTGACCGACCTGCTGGTGCGTATCAACCGTCAGGCCCTGGCAGTGAAATATTCGTCGGAAGTCGCTGACAGGTACCGCTCATCCCTGCGTCAGGTGGAGACGCTGGATGATCTCAACGCACTGCTGGACAGCATGGATCTCGAAGCCGGTTTCCTGTCCTATCTCTCCCGCTGCGGGGGCGGTGTGGACCGCCGTCAGTGGGCTGTCTCCGGCGACATTGTCCTCGTCCAGCTCCGCGCCCTCGTCGGCCGCTACTCCCCCCTGGACGACCGCGCCTTCTATCCCATCATCGCCGCGATAGACAATGTCATACAGGCGGCTGTGGCCCCGCAGTAACGCCTTTATAGGCGGACGTCACCCCGCGGTTGCATGCAGCAACGCCTGCACGCAGCAGCGCCTTTTACCACAACGGCAGCATTTCCCGTGATTTGCTGCCGTTGTGTTTGCGACATTTGCTGTCTCCACCCGTTACAGCGACTCTGGGCCGCATTTCATTTCCTAGCCCTTTCCGCAATGGCACTGTTTTCCGCATTTCTCTGCCGTTGCGGAAAAATGCGTGAACGAATTTGAATCGTTCGCACGGGGTGGCCCTGGAATGCGCTGACTCTCATGGGGTTGGTGGTTTGGGCTGTGGAGGCCAGTGGTTTTAGAACGGACGAAAGCACATGCTGTCTCTGTTAAATATTGATAGTCTGCTTGTTGTAAAAATGTAGCGTACGACCACGGACGACGACGGAATGCGCGGACATTTATTTTTCAGAAATACTGGAAATGTTGAGGTAAAAAACCGAGGGGATAGGGCAGAGTGCCTTTCCGGCTCAAGCATGAATCCCGAAATCAGCAGGGTACCCTAATACCCGGCTGTTACGGTCTTCAGACCCTTTCAACCTTGCCGAAACGTAAAAGTGCAAGCACTTTGATTCGGACAAGCCTGACAATCTCCGCTCTGATGGAGATTATCACGAATGTGCATCTTGTTCTCATTTTCATTAATTGTGTATTGACTGTGTGTAAGAACAATTGGCTTCTCGCAATAACTACCTCCCCTCGGTAAACAGTTCAAAAAAACAGACATCCACTTAGGGCTGGATGCCTGTCTTAATTTGGTCAATACACTTAATGATATTGCAAATGTAATATAAATTACTTGAAATGCAAAAGAAATCTGCCGGCGCATGTGAATCACATATCCATTCGGAGCACCGACAATAGGAGCGAAGCGACCAAGTCCTCCCCATCGGGGAGGATTTAGGAGGGGGTGGATAAAGGAGCCCGAAGGCTCCGGTCCTGTTCCGGGCACTAAAAAAGGTCGGTGGAAACCCACCGACCTTTTTTAGTGCCCGGAACAGGACTCGAACCTGCACAGCCTTGCGGCCACTAGTCCCTGAAACTAGCGTGTCTACCAATTTCACCATCCGGGCAGACACTTCCTTTTTTCAAAGGGACTGCAAAGATAGTGCTTTTTTTGTATATCGCAAATTATTTTTTGAGCCGGGGCTGAAGATACATGATGCAGGCCAGACATGCGGCGATACTGATGATGCCGCCGATGTAACCAATGGCTCCGACATTGATCCCTGAGCATACCAGACCTCCGATGAGGGCGCCGCCGCCGATGCCGACATTGAAGATGCCGGAGTATATGGACATGGCCACGGATGTGCCTTTCGGTACATTGCGGATGACTTCGGACTGGAAGACCATGCCGAAGAATGTGTAGGAGAGGCCCCACAGGGCGAGCAGGGCGATGACGCTCTGGACGGACCACGCGGCGGGACGGAGGAGGAAGAGCCCGGCGCATATTCCGATGACGGCCAGGCGCATGAGCAGGCTGCGGTGACGCTCGTAGTACCGGGAGAAGATGACACTGCCAACCAGTCCCATGATGCCGAAGAGGGTGAGGAGCAGGGTGATGGTGCTTTCCTTAAGCCCGGCGGTCTGGGCCATGAACGGCTCGATGTAGCTGTATGCAGTGAAATGGGCCGTTACCAGAAGCACTGTCACCAGGTAGAGCGGAGGCAGGGCGGGTATCTTGAGCAGTTCCGGCAGCTGTTTGAAGGAGAACGCTTTCTCCCCCTCGGTCCGGGGCAGCACTAAACTCAGGAAGAGCAGCACCGCGAAGGAGATCAGACCGATGATGAGGAAGGTGTTTCTCCAGCCGGTGGCTATGCCTATCGCCCGTCCCATAGGCAGGCCGACTATCATCGCTATCGACGAGCCGGCCACTATCATGCTCAGGGCAGCTGCCTTGCGGCCCTCAGGCGCTATCTTGACCGCCAGCGGAGTGACTATCGACCAGAAGATGGCGTGGGCGCAGGCCACTCCGATACGGGAGGCCATCAGCATCCAGTATCCGGTGGACATGGCCGAGATGATGTGACTGACAGCGAAGAGGGCCACTATCCCGCACATCAGCCGCTTGGACTCCACGCCGGAGACGAGGATCATCAGAGGCAGGGACGTGAGGGCCACGACCCAGGCATAGATGGTGATCATGAGTCCGGCCTTGGACTCAGTTATGGCGAAATCGGCCGCAATATCGCTCAGCAGCCCGATGGGAATAAATTCTGAAGTGTTGAAAATGAATGTTGAAAAGGTCAGAGCCAGCAGCGGCAACCACTCTCTCACCGCGCTCCTTCTTCCGATTGTGATATTTTGCATAAAGTCTCTTTTGAAAAAATCGCGCAAATATAGTAACTTCGCGGGTTATTGCAAATCATCTGAAATTTTATATGAAAATGAGAAGATTCATCCTTTCAGCAGCGCTGTCGGTCTCTGTCTGCCTGGCAGCAGCGGCTCAGCCTTACGGGGAAAACAGGACCCTGCCGGCGGATTCAGCCTGGGGCAATCCCCGGGTCAATGAGGTGAACCGTGCTCCTATGCATGCCACTCTCGATATCGAGAATCTCCCGACAGTCTCTCTTCACGGACTGTGGAAGTTCGACTGGGTGGAGAATGCCTGGGACCGTCCGGAGGATTACTACCGTACCGACTACGATGACAAGGGGTGGGGTACCATTCCCGTGCCCGGCATGTGGGAACTCAACGGTTACGGAGACCCGGTCTATGTCAATAACTGCTATGTGTGGCGCAATTTCTTCGAGAGCCGTCCGCCCCAGATCCCCGAGCAGCAGAACCACGTGGGCACCTACCGCCGCTGGATAGAGATACCCGCCGGCTGGAAGGGACAGGATGTATTCGCGCATTTCGGCTCAGTGACATCCAACATCACTCTCTACGTCAACGGACAGTACGTGGGATACAGCGAGGACAGCAAGATGGAGGCGGTCTTCGACATCACGCCTTATATCAAGCCCGGAGAGAAAAACCTGCTCGCCTTCCAGGTGTTCCGCTGGTGCGACGGCACCTATCTCGAGGACCAGGACTTCTGGAGGCTCAACGGAGTGGCACGCGAGAGCTATCTCTATGCCCGCAGCCCGGAGCGTCTCCTGGCTCTGGAGGCTACCCCGGACCTCGACGCATCCTATAAGAACGGCACCCTGGCTATTAAGGGCAAGGTAACGGAAGGAGTGCAGAATGTGGGGCTTACCCTTACCTCTCCCGAGGGCAGGACGGTATGGACGGCGGTGGCCAATATCTCCGCTGACGGTACGTTCAAGGCTACGGCCAGTCTCCGCTCTCCCGCAAAATGGACGGCCGAGACCCCCTCTCTCTACCGCCTGGACGCTGTGGTGACCGGAGTCAAGGGTGTGACGGAGAAGGCTTCGGTCAATGTAGGTTTCCGCAAGGTGGAGATCCGCGGCGGTCAGCTCCTGGTCAACGGTCAGCCCGTCCTTATCAAGGGTGTCAACCGTCATGAGGTCAGCCCCCGCGGCGGGTATCTGGTGACAGAGGAGGAGATGATCCGCGACATTAAGATAATGAAGAGCCTCAACATCAATGCAGTGCGCACATGCCACTATCCCAACGACCCCCGCTGGTACGATCTCTGCGACCGCTATGGCCTCTATGTGATAGACGAGGCCAATATAGAGTCCCACGGCATGGGCTATGGTGAGAAGACTCTGGCGAAGAATCCTTCCTATGCTCAGGCCCATCTCGAGAGGAATCAGAGGATGGTGCGGAGGGATTTCAACCATCCCAGCATCATCATCTGGAGCCTGGGCAACGAGGCCGGTTTCGGAGACAACTTCATAGCCTGCTACGAGTGGATCAAGGCCTACGACCCCTCGCGTCCCGTGCACTATGAGCAGGCCATCAACCGCAAGGATTTCGAGAAGACCCGCTATACCGATATCTACTGCCCGATGTACTATAACTACGACAACTGCGAGAAGTATCTGGCGACCGATCCTTCCAGGCCTCTGATCCAGTGCGAGTACGCTCACTCTATGGGCAACTCCATGGGCGGTTTCGGCGAGTACATGGACCTCGTCCGCAAGTATCCCAAGTACCAGGGCGGTTTCATCTGGGACTTCGTGGACCAGTCGATCATACGGTTTGAGCCGGACGGCCGCTCCACGGCCACCTACGGCGGCAGCTACAACAAGTACGACGCCTCCGACGACAACTTCAACAATAACGGCTTCATCGCCTCCGACCGTACCCTCCATCCCACAGCCTATGAGGTGGGTCACGAGTACCGCTCGATCCTCACGACATCCGAGGACCCCGCGTCGGGAAGGATACAGATCTACAACGAGAATTTCTTCACCGGCCTCTCCGGCTATCTTCTCTCCTGGGAACTGATGGCTGACGGCCGTATCGTGGCCTCAGGAGTCGTAGACGACCTGCGTGTGGCGCCTCAGGCTACAGAGACAGTCACTCTGCCCGTAGCGGAGCAGGTTGCCGCCTGCGGGGATGCCTCTGACCTTATGATCAACGTGCGCTACAGCCTCAAGTCGGCCCAGGGTCTGCTCGATGCCGGCACAGTGCTGGCCTACGACCAGATCGCGGTACGCGAGTACGATGCGGCTGCGGCTTATAAGGAGCGTATTGACCGCAATTTTACCAAGGCAGCGGCTCCCGTGCTGTATGAGGACGCCTACCTTTATTATATAGAGGGCAACGGCTGGCGGGCTGAGTTCAGCAAGAGCGACGGCTGGCTGGAGAGACTGGTCACTACCGGCCATCAGCATGCCTCGGACCTGACCTATACCGGCGGCAATTTCATCCCCGATTATCGGCCTTCGGCCCGCACCACACAGCCTTTCTCCACCGGAGTGGACCTGCTGAGCGAGCCCCTGCGCCCCAACTTCTACCGTGCAGTCACGGACAACGATGACGGGGCCGGACTCCATTACCGCAGCGGAGTATGGCGTAATCCCGGCCTGAAACTCAAGGAAATCAAGGCTTCCCGGACAGACCGCGGAGTCTCCGTCGAGGCCGAGTACAGTATGGAGAAGGTGGGAGCAGTCCTGAAAATGTCCTACCTGCTCAACTCTGAGGGCGAGATAGCCGTCACCGAACACATGATACCCGGTAAGGACCAGGAGGTCAATCCTCTGCTGCGCTTCGGCATGACCATGGCCATGCCCGGCCGCTTCGACCGCGTGAGGTATTACGGCTACGGCCCTCACGAGAACTACGCTGACCGCAACCGCTCCGCCATGATAGGACTCTACAGCGCCGACGTGGAGGACCTCTACCAGTACGACTATGTCCGTCCCCAGGAGAGCGGTGCCCGCACCGGCCTGAGATACTGGAAAGTGGTGGACCGCATAGGCCGTGGTCTGGAGATATCCGCCTCGGTGCCCTTTACGGCCACTTCCCTGAACTATTCGACGGAGGACCTGGACCTGGCCTCCCCGTCCTATGTCCGCCATCCGTCGGAGCTCGTTCCCCGCGAGGACACCTACGTCAACTTTGACCTGCGTCAGATGGGCCTCGGCTGCATTACCTCATGGGGCGCCCTCCCGCTGGAGCAGTACATGCTGCCCTACGGCAAGTACACATTTGAATTCATTATCAAAATCCTATAAATCACAGAGAAAATGAAAGAATACAAACGCTATCTTGTCACCTCCGCTCTGCCTTATGCGAACGGACCTGTCCACATCGGTCACCTGGCGGGAGTCTACGTACCCGCCGATATCTACGTCAGATATCTCCGAATGTGCGGCAGGGACGTGTTCTTCGTAGGCGGCTCGGACGAGCACGGGGTGCCCATCACCATCCAGGCCCGCAAGCAGGGCTGCTCGCCCCAGGATATCGTGGACAAATACCATAAGCTTATCAAGGACTCCTTCGCGGAGCTGGGCATCAGTTTCGACATCTATTCCAGGACTACGTCCAAAACCCATTACAAGACGGCCTCGGAGTTCTTCAGTAAGCTCTACAAGGACGGCAAGTTCATCGAGAAGGAGAGCGAGCAGTACTACGACGAGGAGGCTAAGCAGTTCCTGGCCGACCGCTACATCGTGGGCACCTGCCCAAAGTGCGGCAACGAGGGAGCTTACGGCGACCAGTGCGAGAAGTGCGGCTGTACCCTCAGCCCAGACGAGCTGATCAACCCTCATTCAGCACTGAGCGGCAAGCCCCCCGTGAAGCGCCGTACCAAACACTGGTACCTGCCTCTGAACGAGTATGAGCCCTGGCTCCGCCAGTGGATCCTCGAGGAGCACAAGGAGTGGAAGACCAATGTCTACGGCCAGTGCAAGTCCTGGATCGACGGCGGTCTCCAGCCCAGGGCCGTGAGCCGTGACCTCGACTGGGGTATCCCCGTGCCCATAGAGGGCGCCGAGGGCAAGGTCCTCTACGTATGGTTCGACGCTCCCATCGGCTACATCTCCAACACCATCGAGGCCCGCCCCGATGACTGGGAGAAATACTGGAAGAGCCCCGACACCAAGATGGTGCATTTCATCGGCAAGGACAACATCGTCTTCCACTGCATCGTCTTCCCCTGCATGCTCAAGGCCTACGGCGACGGCTACATCCTCCCGGACAACGTGCCCGCCAACGAGTTTCTCAACCTCGAGGGCGACAAGCTCTCCACCTCCCGCAACTGGGCCATCTGGCTCCACGAGTACCTGCGGGACTTCCCCGGCAAGCAGGACGTACTGCGCTACGTACTCTGCGCCAACGCTCCCGAGACCAAGGACAACGATTTTACCTGGAAGGACTTCCAGACCCGCAACAACTCCGAGCTCGTGGCCATCTACGGCAACTTCGTTAACCGTGCCGTCGTCCTGACCCACAAGTATTTTGACGGAAAAGTGCCCGCCGACCTCAAGCACGAGGCCATAGATGACGAGACCCTCGCACAGGTACCTGCCCTCAAGGCCGCCATCACCGACGCCCTTGAGCACTACCGCTTCCGCGAGGCCCTGAAGGAGGCCATGAACCTCGCCCGCCTCGGCAACAAGTACCTCACCGACACCGAGCCCTGGAAGGTGGCCAAGACCGACATGGACCGCACCGCCTCCATTCTCAATGTGTCGCTGAAGCTATGTGCGGACCTTGCCGTCGCATTTGCCCCCTTCATTCCATTTTCCTCGGACAAGCTCCTGACCATTCTGAATCTTCCGAAGGATGTCCTGAAGTGGGACAATATCGGACGGGAAGACCTGCTGCCCGCCGGGCATCAGCTGGGCAAGGCCGAACTGCTCTTCGAGAAGATCGAGGACGAGGCCATCAACGCCCAGATGGAGCGTCTGGAGAATATCCGCAAGGCCAATGCCGCCGCCGCGGCCGCTGCTGCTCCGGTAGAGCCCCAGAAGGAGGGCTGCACCTTCGACGAGTTCGGCAAGATGGACATCCGTACCGCCACCGTCCTGGAGGCCGAGAGAGTGCCCAAGACCGACAAGCTGCTTAAGCTCACCATCGACACAGGTATCGACCAGCGTGTGATAGTCTCGGGTATCGCCGAGTATTACACCCCTGAGCAGATGGTCGGCAAGCAGATATGCATCCTGGCCAACCTGGCTCCCCGCAAGATCCGCGGCATAGAGTCCAAGGGCATGATCCTGATGGCCAAGCAGCCGGACGGCAAGATGCGTATCGTGGCTCCCGAGGAGAAACTCTGCAACGGAGCGACCGTCGGTTAGTCTCCGCAGACAGATATGGATTACCCCTTGGAAGATTCAGTTCCAAGGGGTAATTCTGTGTATAGCGTACAATGATGTGTCCGGTTTTACATTCCGTGCTGCTTGAGGAGCTCCAGTTCCTCGTCGGAGTAGATGAGGTGGTCGAGCTTGCCGCTGCGGCCGAGTTCCACCAGGATGACAGCGGCGATGATTAGGGCGGCCAGGATGCCCAGGATGATGAAAAGGATGCGGTGGCCTTTCTTTCCGCCGGTGGACGTGGGTTCCGCGGGTTTTGGAGCGGTTTCCGCCTGGGCGGGCTTTTCCGTTCCGGCGGGTGATGCGGCTGCTGTCGTGGTGGGTGCTGATGCGGGAGTTTCTGTTGCTGGCTCCGGGCTTGTCGTCGCCGGAGCAGTCTTCACAGGCTTGAGGGTCACCGGCTCGAACCCGAAGGCCTGTGCGAAGATGCCTCCGTCCTTTTCCGCCACGAAATATACATTGCCCTCGAGGGTGCTTCGCAGTCTTCCGAGTCCGGGAAATTCGATGTTCTTCCTTTCCTGCAGAGTGACTTTGAGCTGCTGCATGAAAGCCTCCAGTTCGGTTGCGGCCGTCTTCCCGTCCACACCCGTGCCGGCAGCATAGTACCGTGCCACGAGATCTCCAGCGGCCCTTTCGTCTCCCTTGAACGAGATACGCTTTGAAGGAGGGTAGATGGTCTTGCCGTCCTCGGAGAAATATGCCGGCATGGGCTCCGTCTGGAAATAGCCCATCCCTGGCAGCGGAATGCGGTCATTATCAATGATTAACTCCTTTAACAGGCGGGAGAGAAGAAGGACGTCCATACGATTTTCTTAAAAATTTCTGCACAAAGTTAAATTATTTTTTTGCAAGTAGAAAAAAATATCTATCTTTGCAGTCCCGAAAGGAAAATTCCTCTTTAGCTCAGTTGGTTAGAGCACCTGACTGTTAATCAGGGGGTCCTAGGTTCAAGTCCTAGAAGGGGAGCGAGATTTACTATGTTTTCATAATGTTATTTTTTCCTCCTTGCGCCGTGATGGTGGCAAGGAGGTTTTTTTTAATAATTATTGGGAATTTTCCCGGTGATCCGGAATAGTCTTGGATCACCGGGAAAACCCGGCCCACCGTGCCACCCTCTCACCCCTTCCACCATTCCCACCTTCCGAAGGTGAGCCGAATTCCCGCATTTTCTGCTCACCTTCCAAAGGTGCGCAGAAGCCGTACCATCCCGAGAGCCACCTGTAGCCGTGTTCCCCTTCCCCCGTGCCATTCCCACCTTCCGAAGGTGAGCCATTTCCCCGCATTTTCTGCTCACCTTCCAAAGGTGCGCAGAAGCCGTACCGTCCCGAGAGCCACCTGTCGCCGCATTTCCAATTCCCCCGTGCCATTCCACCTTCGGAAGGTGAACCGAATTCCCGCATTTTCCGCTCACCTTCCGAAGGTGTACAGAAGCAGCACTGGCCCGGGAGCCGCCTATCGCCGCATTTCCCATTCCCCCGTGCCATTCCACCTTCCGAAGGTGAGGCATTTTCCCGCCATTTCTCCACTCCTTCGGAAGGAGTCGGAAGGTCGTGGAAAGGAGTCACGTTTTGCGGGAGCACTTGGCGGAGTAAGATGCCTGATTGACAGACGGATATAGTGATGACCTGCTCCCGAAAGCTCATAAAGAACTGGTTTTGGGAGCAGACCGTTATGGTAATGTGCTGATACTTAGAGGTGTACTTCCCGGGGGTGCTTCGGCATCGGCATCATCGGCATCCGCATAAAATCATAAAATCAGCGGTTACCGGTAGGTGACGGCGAGCAGGGTGATGTCGTCGGACTGGGGGGTGCCGGCGGTGAAGGAGGTAAGGGAGGAGTTGATGCGGGCGAGGAGGGCCGTGGGGCTGTCATCAGCGGGGTGGGTGTCGGCGGGGGTGTCACCGGCGGGGCTGTCAGAGCAGAGTTCCAGCAGGCGGGTGGTGCCGAAGAGCTCGCCGGCGGAGTTCATGGCCTCGGTGACGCCGTCGGTGTAGAGCAGCAGACTGTCGCCTGGTGCCAGAACGGTCTCTTTCTCGCTGTAGGTGATGCCGGGGACGGCTCCGAGGGCGATGTCGCCGGTGGGCTCGAGGGTGGTGGTGCTGCCGTCAGCGCGGCGGATGACTATGGGCGGGTTGTGGCCGGCGTTGCTGTACTTGAGGTGGCCGGTGCTCAGGTCCAGGATGCCGTAGAAGACGGTGACGAACATGTCCTCGACGCTGTCGTTGCTGAGGATCTCATTGGCCTGGCGGAGGCAGTCGGCGCAGGAGGGGCAGGAGAGGGCGATGGTGCGCAGGATGGTCCGGCTGATGGCCATGAAGATGGCGGCGGGGACTCCCTTGCCTGAGACGTCGCCGATGACTATGCCGAGGCGGGTGCCGTCTATCTTGAAATAATCGTAGAAATCACCTCCGACATATTTTGCGGCTTTCATGCCGGCGGCCAGGTCGAAGCGGCGCCGTATATCCTCCGGGAAGGCGGGCAGCTCCTTGGGCAGGATGGTCTCCTGTATCTCCTGGGCCACGTGCAGGTCGTTCTGGATCGAGGTCAGCTGGGAGTGCTCCTCCTGGGCTTTCTTGACGAAGGCTATCTGCTCGGCGGCCTTCTCGATGGTCCGCTCGAGGTCGCCCAGGTCGATGGGCTTGGTGGTGAAGTCGAAGGCGCCCTGGTTCATGGCGCTGCGGATGTTGTCCATGTCGCCGTAGGCGGAGACCATGATGCACTTGAGGGCCGGATTGCGCATCTCGTTGATCTTCGAGAGGAGGGTCAGGCCGTCCATCTCGGGCATGTTGATGTCGCTCAGGATGATGTCGAAATCCGGATGCTCGAGGAGCATCTTGAGAGCCTCGACTCCGTTGTGGGCGAAGGAGAACTCGTACTCGCCCTTCTTTATCTTGCGGCGGAAATACTGGGTCAGCAGGATTTCCAAATCTACCTCGTCGTCTACGCTGAGTATCTTGAGAGCCATATATCGTTTCTATTTTTTCAGATTGAGTGGAATGGTGATGATGAACCGGCTGTACTGTCCCGGCTCGGACTCGACTTCTATCTTCCCGCGGTGCTTCTGCTCGATGATGGACTTGGTGATTGACAGGCCCAGTCCGGTGCCCTCGCCCACCGGCTTGGTGGTGAAGAAGGGGGTGAAAAGATGTCTGCGGATGTCCTTGGGGATGCCGGTGCCGTTGTCCTCGATGACCAGCCGGGCGCTGTCCCCGTCCCGGCGGAGGGAGATCCGTATGGTGGGGGTGTAGCAGCAGTCAGTGGCTCCGCGCGACTTGGAGAAGACGGCGTAGCAGGCATTGTTCATGATGTTGAGCACTGCCCGGCTGAAGTCCTGGGGTATGACGTTGACCTGGGGGAGGGTCTCGTCGTAGTCCTCCTCGAAGGTGACGTTGAAGTTCTTGTGGTTGGCCCGCATGGCGTGGTAGGAGAGGGCGACGTATTCCTTGGTCAGGCGGCAGAGGTCGGTGGGAAGATATTCGTCCTCCTTGCCGCGGGAGTAGAGCAGGATGTTGCGGATGATGCTGGAGGCCCGCTCGCCGTTCTCACAGATGCGCCGGATATTGTCCTTGAGGTCTCCCATGATCTCGCCGAGCTCCTCCCGGTCGTCATCGGAGAGGCCATCCCCGGCTCCTGAGAGGATATCATCCAGGTCCTCGAGCAGTTTGCCGGACATCTTGCTGAAATTGATTACGAAGTTCAGCGGGTTCTGTATCTCGTGGGCTATGCCTGCGGTGAGCATGCCGAGGGAGGCCATTTTCTCCTGCTTGGCCACCTGCTCCCGGAGCCGGGCCAGTTCCTGGTACGAATCCTCATTCATCGGCTGTGATGTTTTGAGAGTTGGGAATGGTGATGCGGAACTCTGTGTATTCGCCCTGACGGCTTTCCACGTCGATGGTTCCCTTGTGGTTGAGAATCATCTCGCGGCACAGATAGAGGCCGGTGCCTGCGGCCTCTGAGGTGGGTTTGGTGGTGAAGAACGGCTCGAAGATGCGGGACTTGATGGTGTCCTCGATGCCGATGCCGTTGTCTCTTATGGATATCTCGGTCCGGTCGTCCGGCAGGGGGATGACGCGGATTACTATCTCGGGGGAGAAGTTCTGCTTCTGGAGCTTCTTGCTGACAGCGTAGATGCTGTTGGAGATGAGGTGATGCATCACCTTGTTCATCTCGTCGATGCTGATCTCGGCGTTGACGGGAGTGTCGGGCACGTTGAGGCGCAGGTCTATGCCGTTGAGCTCGATGGTCTTGGCAAAATGCTTGCGGGCCAGTTCCACATTGACCTTGCAGACTGTCCGGATGTCGGTGAGGGTGATGTTGCTGTGGCGGGTCTTGATGAGCTCCTCCATGGCCTTGACTATACGGACGGTGTTGCAGCCGTGGCCGTTGATCTTGCTGAGGTTGGTGTCGATGATCTCCAGAGTCTCGCAGATATCCTCGTACTTGTCGGCGGGGATGCTGTCCCGGACGGAGTCGATCTCGCCGCGCAGCTCCTGCAGGGTGCTGATTGTCAGGCCAGAGAAGTTGTTGATGTAGTTGACGGGGTTGAGGATACGGTCCACCAGACCGGAGGTGAGGTTGCCGACCGTGGCCATCTTCTCCTTGCGCACCAGCTCGTTCTGGGCCTTGGCCAGGGCCTCGAGGGCGTCCGAGAGTTCCTTGGACTCCTGCACCACCTTGTCCCTTTCCTGCCGGAGTCCGGCAGTGCGCTCCTCCACCATCTTGGCCAGTATCTCTTTCTGATTCAGGTCCTTCTTCATCTTGCTGCGGATGATGTACAGGGTCAGCTGGGCCACCAGTATGACGGCGACAGCCCAGCTTATGTCGAAGTATATCAGGACTATCAGACCGACCCAGACGACCACGATAATCTTGTCCAGGATCTGGATCCTGGTCTTCAGGGAGGAAATGTTCTTTACATTGTAGTCGGGCATATCGTTGAGTAATGCAAAATCAAACAAAAATAGACAGAATATTTCAAAATTCCATATTTTTGTAACCTATGATAGACAGAGCCACCGTAGAAAAGATACTGGACGCGACCGAGATAGTCGATGTCATCAGCGACTTCGTCACCCTCAAGCGACGCGGAGCCAACTACATAGCCTGCTGTCCCTTCCACAACGAGAAGACCCCCTCGTTCTCGGTCTCCCCGAGCAAGGGCATCTTCAAGTGCTTCGGATGCGGCAAGGCCGGCAGCGCCGTGACCTTCGTCATGGAGCACGAGCAGATGACCTATCCCGAGGCTCTGAAATACCTTGCCCGCAAATACGGGATAGAGGTCCACGAACAGGAGGAGAGCGCCGAGGATACGGCCGACCGCCTCAAGCGGGAGTCGATGATAGCCGTTTCGGAATTTGCCTCCAGGTTCTATGCGGACGCCCTGTTCAATACTGCGGAGGGCCATTCCGTGGGATTGTCCTACTTCCGCCAGAAGAGGGGATTCTCCGATGAGACGATCCGCAAATTCGGGCTGGGGTGGTCCCCCTCCGGACGGTCCTTCGCCGGAGAGCCGGCCGCCGCGACATTGCCCCGGACGGCCCTGCAGAACGGTTATAAGGCGGAATACCTGCTTTCCACCGGCCTCTGCTACGAGCATGGAGGGGAACTGGTGGACAAGTTCCGGGAGAGGGTCATTTTCCCGATACACTCCCTCAGCGGCAGGGTGATAGCCTTCGGAGGCAGGACCCTGCGGGAGGACAAGACGGTGGCCAAGTACCTCAATTCGCCCGAGAGCGACATCTACCACAAGAGCCGTTCCCTCTACGGTATCTATTTCGCCAAATCGGCCATCGCCCGCGAGCAGAAATGCTATCTGGTCGAGGGATACACCGACGTCATCTCCATGCATCAGGCTGGGATAGAGAATGTCACGGCATCATCCGGCACGTCCCTGACAACAGACCAGATCCGGCTGATCAAGCGCTTCACGAACAATGTCACCGTCCTCTACGACGGGGACGCGGCCGGCATCAAGGCCTCCCTCCGCGGTATCAACATGCTGCTGGAGGAGGGGATGATCATCAAGGTGGTCCTGCTGCCGGACGGGGAGGATCCCGACTCCTTCGCCCGTTCCCACACTCGGCAGGAGATTCTGGATTTCCTGTCGGAGCACGAGACCGATTTCATTGAGTTCAAATACGATCTGCTCTCATCCACCATCGAGCGCGATCCCATCCGGAAGGCGGAGCTGATCAGGGACATCATAGATACCATAGCGGTCATTCCGGACCAGATAGCGCGGTCCGTCTATATCGAGCAGTGCGCCCAGCGGCTGGGAATGAAGGAGGACGTGCTCTTCGCGGAGGTGGCGAGGGTGCGGCGCAAGCGGATAGAGTCCGGACAGTTCGAGCAGCGGCGGAGGGAAGAGGCGGCGGCCCGGCGTGCGGCGACGGAGGATGCGGTGCGGGCTGCGGACGGGGAGGACGGCCGGGGATACGGCGCTCCAGCTGCAGGGGACGGCGCTTATGGACAGGACAATGCGGGCTCTTTCGGAGGGGCTTCGGCCTCTGCCGGCAGTCCGTCTTTGGCGGAGGCGGCCATGAACCCGGTGCCGCTGCTGGATCCGGTCGAGCGGGAGCTGGTCTATTACCTGCTGAAGTTCGGGGAATACATCCTGACATTCGATGGCAGCAAGACCTATGGCGCGGAGGCTCCTGTCATCCGTATCACCGTCGCGGAGTACATCTCGGCCCAGCTTCAGGACGATGGTCTGGAACTCCAGAATCCGCTGTACCGCAGGATGTTCCAGATGTATTTCTCTTTCCGTGACCAGCTGCTCGAGGAGGACTCGTCCGAGGCCGGGCGGGATCCCGAAGTGCTGCAGGGCCGGATACTCAGGCAGTTCGTCAACTGCCAGGACCCCCAGGTGTCGGTAGCCGTGGTGGACATCACCGAGGCCAAGTACGTCATCAACGTCAAGGAATATCTCAAGTCCCAGATTCCCGAGCGCAATACCATAGACAGGAACGTGCCCAAGGCCGTGTCGGTATACAAGCTCAAATACGTCGAGCACGCCTGCTCCCAGCTGATGGCGGAACTGGGGCGGCTCCAGAGCGGAAGTGCCCCTGACGCTGCATTGTCCGGTCCCGGTCAGAAGGAGCAGTCCTCCACGGAGTCCGGCCAGCAGGAGATCATGCGCAGGCTCAAGGCTCTGCTGCAGGCCAAGAATATGATTGTCCGGGAACTCAACCGCATCTCGTAGTCTGCCTTAGAGAATTTTTTTCTAATTTCGCTATGCGAATATTGAATCATAAAATTGTACGATATGAAAAGGTATATTGTAGTATGTTTCGCCTCTGTGCTGGCGCTGCTGATGACGGCGTGCGGGGAGCGTTCTCTTGTTAAGAAGGATCTGGCGGCCAAGGCGGCTGCGATAGGGGACGGACTGGATATGGAGCAGGTGCTCTCGGGCTGTGCTGACCGGCAGGAGCGGGAGGCCATGGAGTTCCTCTATGCGTATATGCCCGTGGGGGATGTGGCTGACTACAGTCCGCAACTGTATCTGGACGGGGTCCGTACTGTGTTCAGGGCCCGGGAAGAGATGCCGTGGGGGCGGGAGGTTCCGGAGGAACTGTTCCGGCATTTCGTACTGCCGCTGCGGGTCAACAACGAGACTCTGGATGAGTTCCGGACGGAGTGCTACCCGAGCCTAAGTGACAGGGTGTGGGGATTATCGATGCACGACGCGGTGCTTGAGGTCAACCACTGGTGCCACGAGCGGGTGACCTACACTCCCTCGGATGCCCGGACCTCCTCGCCATTGGCCTCGATCCGGACGGGATACGGCCGCTGCGGAGAGGAGTCGGTCCTGCTGGTGGCTGCCCTGCGCACCGTGGGAATCCCTGCCCGTCAGGTCTATACCCCGCGATGGGCCCATACCGACGACAACCATGCCTGGGTCGAGGCCTGGGTGGACGGGCATTGGCACTACCTCGGAGCCTGCGAGCCGGAGCCTCAGCTGGATGTGGCCTGGTTCAGTTCCACTGCCCTGCGCGGTGTGATGATGCATACCAACGTCTTCGGCCGCTATGAGGGCCCGGAGGATGTCATTTCCCGAACCGACTGCTTTACTGAGATAAACGTGACCTCGAATTATGCCCCTGTCGAGCGGGTGACGGTGACAGTGACGGATGCAGCCGGAGTGCCGGTTGAGGGGGCCCGGGTCGAGTATAAGATTTACAATTACTCCGAGTTCTATACGGCGGTGACGGATATCAGCGACCGCAACGGATTGTCCCATGCGACGTTCGGGCGGGGGGACATCCTCGTCTGGGCTTCTTCTGAAGGGCGGTTCGGCTATGGAAGGCTTGCCCTCTCGGAGGGAGTGACCTCCCTGACATTGGCCCTGGACAAGGACAGTTCCTTCCGTGGGTATGAGGAGATAGACATAGTGCCGCCTGCGGAGGGGAAGGCCGTGGTGGAGCTGACGCCGGAGGAGGTGCAGGCCAATGCGGTGCGGCTCGCTCGTGAGGATTCGCTGCGGGTCGCCTATATCGCGGGGTTCGATACTTCCGACCCGTATCTGGTCAGGGCGCGGGGCAATTGGAGGGAGATAGCCGCCTACATGGAGGCTTCCCGGGGCTATGGACGCGATGCCCTGCACATGCTGGACCTGCTCAGCGAGAAGGACCTGCGCGATACGCCCTCCGGGGTGCTGATGGACCATATCTCGCATTTTGCCTATAATGGCGATGACCCGGTGCTGAGGGACTATGTGCTCAATCCGCGGGTGGGGCTGGAGCTGCTGTCGCCTTACCGCAGTGTGTTTTTGAAGGCTGCTGCTGATGGGGTTTTCGGTCCTTCCGGTGCTGCCGGATCTTCGGGCTCTTCTGAGTCTTCTGATGCTGCCGTGTCTTCCAGGTCAGATAATGTGTGCGTAGAGGCTTTGATAGACTATGCATCTGGTATTCGGCTCTGCGACAGGTACAATCCTCTTGTAATTCCGGTGACGCCTGTCGGGGTGTTCCGGCTCGGGGCTGCGGACAGCTATTCGCGGGACGTGTTCTTCGTGGCTCTTTGCCGTACGTTCGGGATTCCGGCACGGTTAGAGGAGGTCAGCGGGAAGCTGCAGTACCATGACGGTGAGCGCTGGGTGGATGTGGACCTTTCCGGCGGCTCGGCTGCGGCTGTGGCTGAGCAGGGTACGGTGACTGTGGACTATGCCGGGCAGGAGTATATCGATGATCCGAAGTACGAGACGCATTTTACCTTGGCGCGGCTGGACGGCGGCTCACCGGTAACGCTGAATTTTACGGACAAGGAGGGACGCGAGGGATCGATGACCTGGAAGACTGTCTTCGGAGACGGTCCGGTGGCTCTCGACTGCGGACAGTACATGATGGTGTCGGGAACGAGAATGGCGAGCGGCAAGGTGCTGACGACCATGACGTTCTTCTCAGTGACGGCCGGGGAAAATACGGACGTGACGCTGGTGATGAGGGAGGATCCTTCGGACATGCAGGTGATCGGGAGCATGAATGCGGAGGCGCTGTACCTCGCTGTTCAGCCGGGGACGGACGGAGGCTTGCAGGAGTCTACTATACTGGCAACGACCGGGCGCGGGTTCTTCGTGCTCGGGTTCATGCAGCCCAGGCACGAGCCGAGCAACCATGCCGTGCGCGGAGTCTTCGCAGATGTGCCTGAATGTCCGGTGATTCTGATGTACGGCAGCGAACGGGAGTACCGGCAGTATCTCTCGGACGGATTCCCTCCGGCGCCCGACGGCGTGCATTTCGGAGTAGACCGGGATTGGGCTGTGCTCGGTGCGGTGTGCCGCGAGCTGAAGCTCTCCCTCCGCGACGTGGAGTATCCCGTCTTCGTGATAGCCGACACCTTCGGCCGCATCGTCTACATTTCCCAGGGCTACAATATCGGGACGGCTGAGCAGATTGCGCGTCTGGTCAGAGGGATATAGCCACGTTTTCTGTTCACCTTCCGAAGGTGTGCAGTTTTTCCGCGTTTTCTGCTCACCTTCCGAAGGTGCGCAATTGGCCCGGGACCCTCTGTAGTGCCTGTACGCGCGTTTTCGTTTCCAGCCGCCTTCTCCCACCTTCCGAAGGTGTGCATATTTTCCGTGTTTTCTGCTCACCTTCCGAAGGTGCGCAATTGGCCCGGGACCCTCTGTAGTGCCTGTACGCGCGTTTTCGTTTCCAGCCGCCTTCTCCCACCTTCCGAAGGTGTGCAGTTTCCCCGTGTTTTCTGCTCACCTTCCGAAGGTGATTATTGTCTGGCAATCAGTAAAGCATATACCTTGAAAAGGACTTGCTGCCCTCTAACTCATTCCGAAGGAGTAGCCGATCCGCATGTTTTCCCGACCCCTTCGGAAGGAGTGAATGCGGCTGGTCGAGCTGTCCCGTGGCATTCCCCCGGTACCCTCCGGGTGGCTTCGGGCGCTGTGTAGTGTGTGGGGTGCGGAGGTGGAGGTGTACGGCTACTGGTTCCTCTTGTCGATGCGGGATGGCGGACGAGGGGGACGGGGAGCTGGATATCACCGGAAAGCTACTGGTTCTTCTTGTCGATGCCGTAGACGGCGGTGACGGGGACGGTCATGAGGATGACGTCTGGGTCGACGGAGCGGGCGGTCTTGACGATTTCGCCGGAGTAGCCTTTGCGGCTGACGACCATGAGCATCTTGCGGCTGCCGTCGGTGGACCACTGCACGGATTTGACGGAGCGGTTGCCCTCGATGCTGAGGGTCTGTAGGCGGGCGGCGATCTCGTCGTTGTGCTCGGAGAGGATGAGGGTCTGGACGGACTGCTGCGAGCCTGTCAGGAACATGTCTACGGCGTAGGAGAAGGCGATGATCTCTACGAATCCGTAGACGACGTCGGCCAGGGTCTTGTCATTGACCAGCAGAATCGACATGACGATGAGAGAATCACACACGAGATAGATACGTCCGGGCGAAATGTTCTTATATTTGTTGATCGAAAGCGCGATGATGTCGGTGCCGCCGGTGCTGCCGCCCTGGGTGATGATGATGGCGATACCGATACCGCTCATGGCGCCGCCGATGAGGGCGTTGATCAGGTTGTCGGTGATGCCGGCGGAGATGCTGGTCAGGCCGGGTATCATGGGCATGAACTGGAATAGTACGAAACTCATGGCCACACAGTATATGGTCTTGATGCCGAATCCTTTGCCGAGGATGATGAAGCCGGCTACGAGGAGCAGGATGTCTATCGCGAACTTGGCGTAGGATACGGGTATGCTGTCGATGCCGTAATGGATTACCGAGGCAAGGCCCGCGATGCCGCCGCCGGTGATCTCGTGGGGGTTGAGGAATGCGGTCCAGCCGAAGACGAAGACGGCCAGTCCGAGGGTCATGATTGCGTATTCTTTCAGGTATTTCAGAAACATATCGTAGGATTTTAGGCCGCTAAGATAAGAAATTATAAGTAGAAAGTGACAAATAACTTACAATATGAAGAGCGTCTGGGCACTGCGCCCATGACCCCGCTGGTCTTCCGCATGGCCGTCCCGGCTGTAGTGGCCCAGCTCGTCAACCTGCTCTACAATCTCGTGGACCGTATCTACATCGGCCACATCTACAGAATCGGGACCGAGGCTCTGGCCGGTATCGGGGTCACCGGCTCGGTCATCATCCTGATCTCGGCCTTCGCCTCTATAGTCAACGGCGGTGCCGCTCCGCTGGCTTCCATTGCCTTAGGACGCGGGGACAGGGCCTTAGCCGGCCGGTATCTCGGCAACGGGGTGGTCCTGCTCATAGTATTCGCGGTCCTCTGTGCCCTGCCGGTCTACATCTTCATGGAGCCGATACTCTACGCCGTAGGCGCCTCGGACGCGACGATAGGCTATGCCTGTGACTATCTTTCGGTATATCTGCTCGGTACGGTCTTCGTACAACTCTCTCTCGGACTGAACACCTTCATATATACTCAGGGCCGGCCCGGAATAGCCATGACCTCGGTCATCCTCGGGGCGGTGATGAACATTGCCTTAGACCCGGTCTTCATCTTCCTGCTCGGCATGGGCGTGAAGGGAGCCGCCATAGCCACGGTCATCTCCCAGGCGTGCAGCGCGGCGTGGGTCCTGTCCTTCCTGTACTCCAGACGCCGGGCCTCCCTGCATATCGAGCTGAAAGCCATGCGGGTGGACTGGAAGGTCGTCGGAGCCACCTTAGCCCTGGGCGTCTCGCCCTTCGTGATGGCCAGCACCGAGAGCATCGTCGGCTTCGTGCTCAACGGCACCCTCAAGCACTACGGGGACATCTACGTCAGCGCCTTAGCCATCATGCAGAGCGCCATGATGCTCGTCAGCGTGCCTCTCTCCGGCTTTGCCCAGGGCTTCATCCCCATAGCCAGCTACAACTACGGCCGGGGCGATGCCTCCCGTGTCCGCTCCTGCCTTCGGGTGGTGCTCATCACCATGTTCTCCTTCAACCTCATAGTCGTCCTGCTGATGATTCTATGCCCCTCGACCGTAGCCTCGATATTCAGCGACGACCCCGGGCTGATAGCCACCGTCTCTGAAGCCATGCCCCTTTTCCTTACCGGAATGACCATCTTCGGCCTGCAGCGGGCCTTCCAGAACATGTTCGTCGCCCTCGGCCAGGCCCGCCTGTCGATATTCATTGCCCTGCTCCGCAAGATTATCCTGCTCGTCCCGCTGGCCCTGACTCTTCCCCGCCTGATGGGCGTGAGGGGCGTTTTCGCCGCCGAGGCCATATCCGACGCCACCGCCGCGATATGCTGTACCGTCCTGTTCCTGATTATGTTCCCGAGGATTCTGAAGAAAAATTGCCGCCGCCCTTGAAATTTCTTGTAACATTTTCCCGCATCCCGGCGTCATAAGTTCAGAAACATTTAAAAACAGAGAAAAGTTATGAAACGAGTTTTTACACCCATTTTCCTCAGCCTGCTGCTTCTGTCGGCGGCTGTACTGCCCGCAGGGGCCCAGAATGTCAAAAGTCTGTACGAGCGTTATGCCGGCAAGCCCGGTGCCGAGTCCGTCTCGGTGGGCCAGTTCTGGATCAATCTCGCCAAGCTCGTGGTGGCCTTCGGGCAGGAAGAGACCGAACTTTCTGACGACGAGACCGATATAGCGTTGAAGACCCTTTCGCATATCAGCGCGGTGCGGGTGGCCGACCTGAGCGGTTGCAGCGAGAAAGTGCTGGCGCAGTTCGCCGAGGATGTGGAAAAATGTGAACTGGGTGGCTATGTGCTTCTGACAGAGGTGCATGATGACGGGGATGACGCCAGGGTGCTGGTGCGCAAGGAAGGGGATCTCATCACTGAGATGGTGGTGATCTCTGCGGGAGACGACTCGGCTATTATCCAGATTGAAGGACAAATAACTGAAGAGGAGGCTGCCAAGTACATTGCATCTTCTCTTGAATAGAGTTAAAACCAAGCCCGTGAACGCCGAAGAATTCAAATCCGCCTTTCTCCCCCTCGGCCCCATGCTCTACCGCATCGCCTACCGCATGCTCGGAGCGGAGGAGGACGCCCGGGACGCAGTGCAGGAGCTCTACGTGAAGCTCTGCCGCGAGGGCGACCGGGCCCTTCGGAGTGCCAATCCCCAGGGCTACTGCGTGCGGATGATGCAGAATGTCTGTGTGGACATCCTGCGGCGGGGCGGGCGCAATGTCCTCCGGATGGCGGCGGACGTGACAGAGGTGAGGGGAGGTCCGGCGGTTGAGGCGGCGGATGCCCCGGTCGAGGGCCGGGAGGAGGCGGCAATGGTGCGGAAGGCCCTGGCCGCATTGCCCCGGAAACTGCGGGAGGTGGTGGTCCTGAGGGACCTCGAACAGATGGAAATGGACGAGATAGAGGCCCTTACTGGCATGAGCCAGGGCAATATCCGGGTCACGCTCTCCCGCGGCAGAAAGATGTTGAAAGAAAAAATAGCGAAATTTATAAACAGGTAAAATTTTAAAAAATGGGCAGAAATTTAAAAACATCCGAACCGGAGGAAATCCTCCGCAAAGGGCTCTCGCAGATGAGGGCAGCCGATGAGGACATCCCCGTTCCAGAGGACCTCTCCCGGATGATCGGGCGGACGGTGGACCGGGAACTCGGACGCCGCCGCGGGAGGATGAGGCTCGTGGCTTCCCTCTCGTCGGTTGCCGCCGCTGCCGCCATTGCCGCCGTGGCCCTGATTGTGCCTGTGCATCCGTCTCAGCCGGAGGATACCTTCGATACTCCGGAAGAGGCATACGCGGCTGTAGTTGAGGCTTTCGGACTGATAGGACAGAATATAGGCAGGAGTATATCCTGCGCGGACAACAGTATGGGAAATGTCAGAAAGTCGACAGAGGATAATCTGAAGTCTGTCATCCAGGACGTAAGTCTGGCAAATAGTGCTAAAACAATTGAAAATAAAACAAATTCAAGGAAATGAAAAAGATAGTATCAGTCATTGTGTTACTGGCGCTGGCTGCATTTCATGGGGCAGCCTCCAGTCCAGATGGTGATGGAAAAAACAGTTTCGCCAAAATCTATGATAAATACAAGCAGGCTCCCAACGTCTCGGCTGTCTATATCTCTGAGTCACTGCTCAGTCTGGCTTCCGAACTTGACGGTTTTGTGGATTTCAGCGATGTGGATATAAACGGGACGGATATCACAACACTTATAGCTATAGGCAAACTTAAAGGCCTGTATATAGTCTCTTCTGACTGGTCGCAGCCGGCGTGTGATTTGAATGCAGATATGGAGAAATATATCAGCGGAGGCGGGAGACATTATGAAGAATTACTCAGGGTAAGCCAGTCAAATGAAAATGTCGTTTTTTATTATTGGTCTCCTGACGGGGTGAATGTCGGTGAGTTTCTGATGATAAGCAAGTCGACTTATCCAAGCGGAAAGGTGAGTGTTATTTCTGTCATTGATTTTGAAGCTGAAAGTCTTAAATTGTCGGATCTTATAAAGATAACATTGGATATTGCAAAAGAAAACTAAATGATTTATGAGCATGGGTATAAGTTTCATCCGCTTGTTGGCGGCAGCAGCGGCAGTGACTGCGTTATGTTCCTGCAGCACTCCTAAAGTGTATGATGTCCGGCTTTCCGGCGAGGGTGTGGATCTCTTTCCGGACAGTTCCCGGGTGCTGGTGTTCCATAAAGGAGCGGATATCCGTTTCGATGATCCGGTGGTGTCGGCGCGGCTTGACGGAGGCTCTTTCAACATGTCATTCCGGGACTCTGTGGTCAGGCAGTATGAACTGATATTTGAAGAGGATATGATGGACGGTCAGATACAGGTTTTCAATTTCTTTTCGGACAGAGCTCCGCTTCATTTCACTTTCGGCAGCAGGTATGGGGAACTGACAGTCGAAGTGGCAGGCAGCAGGGACAATGAGGAGCTGTACTTGTACAGGAATAAATCGACTGAGGCTTATGAACTAGTTGACAGCATGTACTATGAGATTGACAGATGGCTCCTTGCCCGTTACGGCGAGGACGACTGGCCGGAGGAAGGCTCGGAGGATTATCGGGCGGTCATGGCCATGTATGACAGAGCCGGAGCAGTGTGGGACAGTCTCCATGCTCAATCCGGCTATGATGAGTGGGAGAGGGACAGACTTATGTCCCACAGGACATTGGCCGGGCTGTCCGCAGTCGCTTCCGAGATAAGCATGCAGGTGCAGCTTATGAAGATGGGGCAGCGCGATACTCTGGACGCATTTTATCTCTGGCAGTTCGAGGAGTACCGTAGGTTGTACCCGGACAATGATCTGACTCTGGCGACGGATGTTCTTCTGTCGGATCTGGAGAGAATCGCTCCGGGAAGGCCCGCCCCGGATTTCAGCGCCCCGTAGCTGGACGGACAGCGCTACCGTCTGTCGGAGCTGCTCAAGGGCAATGCCGTGACCGTTCTGGACTGCTGGGCCTCCTGGTGCGGCTCGTGCCGGAAGCATTCGCGGGAACTTATTCCCCTCTATGAGAAATACCGGGACCGCGGAATGGCCGTGGTCGGAGTGGCCCGGGAATATGACTCTCTGGACGATATGCGTGCAGCTGTGGAGAAGGACGGCTATCCGTGGATTCAGCTCTATGACCTGGACGGCGCCGAGAGCATCTGGAATCTCTACGGCCTTTCCACTGCCGGCGGAGGTATTTTCCTGATAGACAGTGAAGGAAATCTCATAGACAAGTTTGACGATACGGCCGCCATCGCCGCCTGGCTCGAGGCGAATCTCTAGGGATGCTTCTGTCAGAAATCAGCTGAATCTCGAAATTTTTGGTAGATTCAGCTGGTTTTCGACATTTTATTCCCTGAAAAGGTCCTCTAGTGTGATTTCGTTGTTGATGATATCGGAGTATTGGTTGTGGACCAGACCGTTGGCTGTAACCATCACAATATGGACGGCGCGTTTACCGGCTGCCGCCTCGGAGAGGCGGCCGGCTTTATTAAGCAGTGTGGTCCGGTAAGCAGATGTTATGGCATATGGAGTCTGGGAGTATTTCATCTCACAGATGTCCAGAACGTTGTCGGCCCTGTCTATCAGCATGTCTATCTGTGCTCCAGGCTTTCCGTCCGACGGGGCAGTATGCCAGGAATAGATAGTCGCCAGTATGCCTGAGATACCGAGGGCGGCCTTGATCTGCCTGGAGTGAGCCATGCAGAGCCGCTCGAAGGCCAGGCCGCACCAGGTGTTGTATGCCGGCCGTCCTATGGTCTTCATCCAGAAGTTGTCGTCTGTAGATGGGTTGTTTTTGATGAATTGGTAATAGAACAGGGTGTAATTGTCGGTCAGTTGGAATATTGCGTCCTTGACCTTCTTGCCGATGTGGCAGTATTTTCTGATGAATCCGCAATATGACAGTTCTTCCAGCATCCTGCTGAGCTGTCCATTGTCATCAAGCTTGCCTTTCAGGGCAATCTCTCCGCGGGTCATGCCGGCTTTCCTGAGGGCAAGGACCTCGATGATTTTCAAGTACTTTTCCGGGCGTTTGAACAGGGATGCGTAGAGTTCACCGAATTCGTGTCTGAGTTCTCCGTCGGAGGAGAAAAACAGATTGTCGATGTTCTGGGCCAGACTCATGGATTTGTCTAATTTTGACCAGTAAAAAGGAATTCCTCCCATGACCATGTATGCTTCGGCAATCTGCATGCGGCTCATTGTGAGCTTTTTAGCCGCAGCGTATCCGCTGCACTCGTGAAGGGTAAACGGCTTCAGGTGCAGACGTATGGATACACGGTTGTGCAGGCCTCCGTGGTTTTTCAGTATTTTGTTGATGATCCATGAAGTGGCACTGCCGCAGACTATCAGCAGTATATCCCTGCGGGACGTGGCCCATCCGTTCCAGAAATGCTCCAGCGCAGGCAGGAATCCTGAGCGGGGTGCATCCATCCAGGGCATTTCGTCGATAAAAACAACTTTTCTTCTGTCATTGGACCTCTCCAGCAAAGAAATCAGGCTGTCAAAGGCTTCCTGCCAATTGACGGGCACAGGTGAGTTTTCAGCGCCATGACGTTTCAGCGACTGATGGAACTCCTTGAGCTGTGCGCGTGTGTTCTTCTGCGATATGCCTGTGTGCGAGAATGTAAAATTGTAGTTGAACGCTTCTCTTATGAGAAAAGTTTTTCCTACTCGGCGCCGTCCGTACACTGCGATGAATTCTGAGTATCCGGATTCGTATGCCTCTTTTAATTTAGTTAATTCCTCTTTTCGTCCTATCAGCATATCAGTCAGTATTTTGTTTTATGCAAATGTAAGCAATTTCTGTCAGAAATCAGCTGAATCTTGAAAAAAAACCGAGATTCAGCTGGTTTTCGACAGATTTGCAGCTTTCTTGCAGGGGCGGTGCTGCGGGCGGAGATTTTTTCGTATATTCGCGCATTCCTGAAATGTTTATGGTAAAACGGCTGAGAAAATACCGCTTTCTGAACTGCCTTCTCGTATCCCTGTTCATAGGGTTCTACGTGAGCAATACGCTGTTTGTCCATACGCATTATTATCAAGGGTATTCCATAACCCACTCGCATCCCTACGCCAAGAACACCGACGGTCTTCCGGACCATACGCACACCGCCAATGACCTGAGGGTGATATCCGCCTTCAACGCCTCTGTCTTCTTTGCGGCGGAGACGGTGACCGTGGACGATGTTTGCCGTATTCCGGTAGCGGTGTATTCTGAAAGCGGATGCAGTGAGGCAGTGGCCGGTGTGCCGCTGCTCCATGGGCTCAGGGCCCCTCCCGTACGTTCTGTCTGAATTATTTCCCATTTCATTCTCTCCCGGCGGGCCGCAATGTGTCCGGTCGGGTAACTGCATTGTTAATTATTTAGATAGAACATTCATGTACAGATATTTCATACCCGGCCTCATGCTGATGCTGACAGCATGCGCCGGCAACAGGACCGCACAGGAAACCGCTGAGGTCATCCGTCGCGGCGACACTGTGATAATCAGCAACAATTCACCTATCCTCAAGCAGATAGAATTTACAACCGTAGAACCTGAGACCTGGTCGGCGCAGTTCCGTACTGTGGGCGAGGTGACCCCCGTGGCGGGAAAGATAGCGGAGATCTCCGCCCCTTTCTCCGGCAGGGTGGAGGGATGCAGCGTGCGTCTCGGGCAGAGGGTTGAGGAGGGAACTCCGGTATTTGCCCTCGGCTCCTCGGATTTCTACGAGGCGGTGAGGACGTATTTTTCCGCAAAGTCCAATAATGAACTGGCGGCAAGGCGCTATGCCCGTCAGAGCGGACTCTCCAGCAACGGAGTGGGGGCGGTCCGGGAGCTGGAACAGGCCAGGAGCGAGGCCTATATCGCGGAGCGGGAGCTGGAGCAGGCTGCCGCGGTACTGCGTATTTTCAATGCTGATACGGCCTCTCTGCGGATGGGGCAGCCGCTTACGGCAGTCTCTCCGATAGCGGGCGAGGTGCTCAGCTGCGACATGACCATCGGCAGCTATGTCTCCGAGGGAGAAGGTCCGCTGGCAGTGGTGGCCGATCTCTCGAAGGTGTGGGTAAGGGCCTTTGTCAAGGAACGCTATTTCGGAGCAGTGCAGGAAGGGGACAGGGCGGAGGTCCATATACCCTCGGCTCCGGACATGATATACACGGGGCGGATACACTATGTGGGCGAGATGGTGGACCCGGACAGCCGGGCTCTGGAGGTGATAGTGGAGTGTGACAATTCTGCCCGCAGTCTCAAGCTCGGGATGTTCTGCAACGTCCTCTTCTCCGGCACTCCGCGGGAGTCCATTATCCTGCCGGCCACGGCCCTGATGCAGGAGAGCGGCAGTGACTTCGTGTACCAGCGGCTCGGGGACGGCTCCCTGCTGAGGCGCAGGGTGGTCTCCGAGACTGTCGGGGACGGCAACGTGCGTATACTCGGCGGACTGGACGGAGGCGAGACGGTCATGACCCGTGGTGGAATATACCTGAATATGTAGGCTATGGAGAAGTTTATAGACAGACTGCTCGAGCGCAGATGGCTCGTGCTGGCCGTGTTCGTACTGCTCGCGGCCCTCGGAATGTATGCCTGGAAGCATCTGGCGATAGACGCCTATCCCGATATAGCCGATGTGTCGGTGGGAGTGGCCACCCAGGTGCCCGGACTCGCCGTAGCCGAGATAGAACAGCAGATTACCGTGCCTTTGGAGAGGAAACTGAACGGAATTCCCGGTCTGAAGGTGATGCGCAGCAAGAATTTTTTCGGCATATCCAAGATAACCCTTGTCTTCGAGGACGGGGTGGATGATTACTGGGCGCGCCAGCGGGTGATGGAGCGGATCGCGGACATCGAGCTGCCCTTCGGGGCGCAGCCGGGACTCGACCCGCTGACCTCCCCGACGGGCGAGATATTCCGCTATGTGGTCACGGGAGACCGCAGCCTCCGGGAACTGACCGATCTGAACCATTGGGTGATAATCCCGCGTCTGAAGCAGATCTACGGTATCGCGGACGTCTCCAACTTCGGCGGCATCACTACCCAGTACCAGATCGAGATAGATCCTGACCGGCTGACAGCCTACGGCCTTTCGCTGAGCGAGGTGACCGATGCGATAGAGGACAATAACGCAAATGCCGGAGGCAGTACCATCATGCGCGGGGACCTGAGCTATGTGGTCCGTGGGGTGGGTCTGGTCCAGGACCTGGACGATTTAGGCAACATCGTGGTCCGCAGTGACGGAGGAGCTCCCGTCTATCTCCGGGACGTCGGTACGCTCAAGTACGGCAACTTAGAGCGCAAGGGCATCATGGGCTATCTCGACGATGAGACGGACTATGAGGACGGAGTGCAGGGCATGGTCCAGCTGCTCCGTTATGAGAACCCCTCGCAGGTGCTCCGGGAGGTAAAGCGGGCGGTGCAGGACCTCAATGAGAACATCCTCCCGGAGGGAGTGCGGCTGAAGGTCTTCTACGACCGTACCGATCTGGTGGACGCCACCCTTCATACCATAGTGCATACCCTTTCCTTCGGTATCCTGCTGGTGCTGGCCATATTGATGATTTTCCTCGGCAGCCCCAGGAGCGCCCTGCTGGCGACCGTCACCATTCCCCTGTCGCTGCTTATTGCATTTATCCTCATGTGGCTGACAGACATTCCGGCCAACCTCCTTTCGCTCGGAGCCATAGACTTCGGAATCATAGTGGACGGCACCATCGTGATGATGGAGACCATCCTCAAGAAAAGGGAGGACGATCCCTCCGCGCTGCTGGACCGCAGGACGATAGCCCAGAGGGCGGCAGAGGTGGCCAAGCCTATTTTCTTCGCTACCCTTATCATCATCACCGCCTACCTGCCGCTCTTCGCATTTGACCGGGTGGAGCGCAAGCTGTTTACCCCGATGGCATTTACCCTGAGCTTCGCCCTGCTGGGCGCTCTGGCGGCGGCCCTGCTGCTCATCCCCGGACTGGCCTATTCGGTCTACCGCAAGCCGCAGAAGGTGTACCGTAACAAATGGATGGAGGCCTTGACGGTCAGGTATAAAGCTGCTACGGCCGCCATCATCGGAGCTCCCCGGAAGCTGATTGCGCCCATTGCCGCAGTGCTTGCGGCTGTCATTGGACTGTCGGTGTATGTGGGCAAGGATTTCATGCCGGAACTGGACGAGGGCAGTATCTGGATACAGGTGCAGCTGCCGGCCGGTATGTCCCTCGAGAAGTCTTCCGAGATGGCCACTGAGCTGAGGCACAGGCTGAAGGAGTTCGACGAGGTGACATACGTCATGACCCAGACAGGGCGCGATGACGAGGGCGTGTGTCCGTTCTCGTTCTCCCATATCGAGGTGATGGTCGGACTCAAGCCCTATAAGGAATGGGAGAGGGGACGCCGCAAGTCTGACCTGATCAACGACATGGCGGCCATGCTGGAGACGATGCCCGGCTACGGGGCCGGATTCTCACAGCCTATCATCGACATGGTGATGGACCAGATAGCGGGGTCGCACAGTGACCTGGCTGTCAAGATATACGGCGAGGACCTGGATGAGGCCAGGCGCATAGCGGAAGAGATTGCGCAGGTCGTATCCGGTATCGAGGGAGCGGGGGATGTCAGGCTGGCGGAGGAGCCTTTCCTGCCGCAGCTGCAGATAGTGGTGGACAGGGACCGGATAGCCCAGTACGGGCTCAATGTGGCCGATGTGGCTGAGCTCATTGAGGTGGCTCTGGGTGGAAAGGCTGTCTCCCAGGTCTTTGTGGGCAGCAGAGTCTACGACGTGACCTGCCGTTACACCGAGGAGTCCAGGGATACGCCCGAGAAGATAGGCGCCCTCATGCTCACCTCGGCTTCCGGGGCCAAGATTCCGCTCGCGGCTGTGGCCGATGTACGCACTACTATAGGAGCCAGCATGATATCCCGGGAGATGAACCGCCGTGTGACCACCGTCCAGGTCAATCTCAGGGACCGGGACCTCTCCTCCTTCGTGGCCGAGGCCGACCGTGCTATAAGGCACAATGTGTTCTACGACCACCGGGATTTCAGTTATGCCTGGGGCGGACAGCTTGAGAATCAGGACAGGGCCTTCAGCCGGCTGGCGCTGGTCGTGCCGGTGACCCTCGCCGTAATGTTCCTGCTGCTGTTCTTCTCCTTCGGCAATTTCCGTCAGGCCGGACTGCTGATAGCCCTGCTGCCGTTGATGATATTCGGCGGTATGCTGGCCCTGGTAGTGAGGGGGATGACCTTCAACATCTCCTCGGCGGTGGGCTTCATCGCCCTTTTCGGACTGGCGATACAGAACGGGGTCATCATGCTCTCCCATATCAATATCCTGCGCAAGCGGGGCTATGAGCTGCGGCAGGCCGTCATCGAAGGAGCCTCCCACCGTCTGCGACCGATGCTGATGACCGCAACAGTGGCCATATTCGGACTGCTTCCGGCCTCGCTGGCCACCGGCATAGGCTCTGACGTACAGCGGCCTCTGGCGACGGTCATCGTCTATGGACTGCTCTTCGCCACTCTCGTGACCCTTTTCGTGCTGCCGGCGCTGTACTACCTGATGGAGAGACGCAGGCTCAGATTGTCGGACAATAAAAATAATACACACTCCGGGGCAATGCTCAGGACTCTGCTGCTGCTCCCGGCAATCCTGGGCACCGCGGGGATTCTGCACGCACAGCCTGTGAAAATAGGCTACGGAGCCTATCTTGAGGCAGTTGCGGCCGGCAATCTGGAATATGCCGCCGAGAAACTGAATATCGACATCTCGCAGGCCGAGCTGACGGCGGCGCGGGTGTTCAGCGACGTGACCCTCTCCGCATCGTACAGCAACAACAATGACTGGAGCATGGCGATGGGCCAGGGAGCGGAGTTCGAGCTGAGCAAGAACATCACTTTCGGAGTGCGGCGGGCCCGCATGGACCTGGCTGCAAACCAGAAGGCCCTGACCGAAGCTCTCCTGGACGACTATCTGCGCCGTCTCAGGGCTCAGGCGACCGTAGTCTACCTCGAGGCCATGAGGCAGCAGGAACTGTACCGGGTGCAGCTCGACTCATACGACAATATCCGGAGGCTCGCCGAGAGCGACAGCCTGCGCTTCGAAGCCGGTGAGATAACCGAGATAGCCGCGCGGCAGAGCCGCCTGGAGGCGGATATCCGGCACAATGAGATGGCGGGAGCGGAAGCGGACCTGTACCAGGCCCTTGCGGCTCTCGGCGTGCAGATGGGACGGTCCTCGCGGGATACCCTCTTCGGACCGGATGCCGTCCTGCAGCCGCTGGTCCGGGATTTTATCCTCGACTCGCTGCTTGCCGCCGCATACGGAGGCCGGGCCGACCTGATGGCGGCCATGCGCAATGAGGATGTGGCGGCAGCTGCCCTGAACCTCACCCGCAAAGAGCGCGGGCCGGACATCGAGCTGTCGTTGGGAGCCAATATCAACTCCGAGGTGCTCAATGAGATTGCCCCGGCTCCGGCATTTACCGGAATCTCCGCAGGGCTGGCCATTCCCCTGAAATTCTCCAGTATCAACCGTGGAGCGGTCGATGCCGCCCGGGGACGGCAGGCACAGGCCAGGATGCAGACCAGGCAGGTGGAGCTCCAGATAGAGACCGAGGTACTGCAGGCTTACCGGCGCTATGCCCTTCTGTCGCAGCAGGTAGTCTCGAACGGAGACCGTCTGCTCTCGGATGCCCGCAGTGTGATGGACGGCATGCTCTACAGTTATAGTCAGGGAGAGGTCTCGCTGCTCGAGGTCCTCGATGCGCAGCGCACCTACAATGACGTGCGGGCCAGGTACATCGACGTGGTCTACGGACAGGCGCTGGCCCTTGTGGAACTGGAGCTTGCGGCCGGAATCTGGGATATCGTGATTCTGTAGGCCGCAGGCGTGTCGAAACGATTATAAACGGCTATAAACGTTTTTAGCCGTTTATAATCGTTTATAGTCGTTTCGAGATGGCCTGCCTTCGAAATTTTGACTTATATTTGCGCTTGAAATTAATAGAAACAGTATGGCAAAAGAACTCGAACAGATTGATGTTGCCGCGGCTAATGCAGCGAAGCTCAAGGCCCTGCAGGCAACAATGGACAAGATAGAAAAGGATTTCGGCAAGGGTGCCATCATGAAGCTCGGAGACCGTCCTGAAGGGGACGTGTCGGTGATTCCCTCCGGCTCCATTGCCCTGGACCACGCTCTCGGGATAGGAGGCTATCCCCGCGGCAGGGTGATCGAGATATTCGGCCCCGAGTCCAGCGGTAAGACCACCCTCGCCATACACGCCATAGCGGAGGCCCAGAAGGCCGGCGGTTTCGCAGCGATTATAGATGCGGAGCATGCTTTCGACCGCACTTATGCGAAGAACCTTGGAGTGGATGTGGACACCCTCCTCATATCCCAGCCCGACAACGGGGAGCAGGCCCTTGAGATAGCCGATGACCTGATCCGCAGCGGGGCTATAGACATCATCGTGGTGGACTCCGTGGCCGCCCTGACTCCGAAGGCGGAGATCGAGGGCGAGATGGGAGACCAGAAGATGGGACTGCAGGCCAGGCTGATGAGCCAGGCCCTGAGGAAACTCACCGCCAACATTTCTAAGACCAACACATGCTGCATCTTCATCAACCAGCTGCGCGAGAAGATCGGCGTGATGTTCGGCAACCCCGAGACCACTACCGGCGGCAACGCCCTGAAGTTCTACGCCTCCGTCCGCATCGACGTGCGCAAGGTTACCCAGCTCAAGGACGGGGAGGATCCCACCGGTAACCGTACCCGCGTCAAGATCGTCAAGAACAAGATGGCTCCTCCGTTCCGCAAGGCCGAGTTCGACATTGTCTTCGGAGAGGGTATTTCCAAGATAGGAGAGATCGTGGACCTCGGCGTGGAGTTCGACATCATCAAGAAGAGCGGCTCGTGGTTCAGTTACGGTGAGTCCAAGCTGGCTCAGGGACGCGAGGCAGTCAAGAAGCTGCTGATGGACAACCCTGAGCTCTGCGAGGAGATCGAGGGCAAGATCCGTGAGACTATGAAGAACATGGAAGACTGAGTTTAACATCTAACAGACACCTACATTATGCAGACAGTATTGAGCGGTATCCGCTCCACCGGCCACCTTCACCTCGGCAACTACTTCGGAGCGCTGCGCAACTTCGTAAAGATACAGGACGACTACAACTGCTTCTATTTCATAGCGGACCTACATTCGCTGACCACCCATCCCCATCCGGATGACTTCCACGCCAACGTGAAGACCATCTTAGCCGAGTATCTGGCCTCGGGCCTCGATCCCGAGAAAGTCACGATATTCGTGCAGAGCGACGTTCCGGAAGTGAGCGAGCTGTACGTGCTGCTGAACATGATATCCTACAAGGGCGAGCTGGAACGTACAACCACCTTCAAGGACAAGGTGCGTCTGGCCAAGGCCAAGGCCCGCAACGTGCGTCTCGAGGATGTGGCGGAGGATGACCACAACGACGAGGGCATCAACATCAGCGCCGGTCTGCTGACCTACCCCGTGCTGATGGCCGCCGATATCCTGATCCACCGCGCGGACTACGTACCCGTGGGCAAGGACCAGGAACAGCACCTGGAATACGCCAGGGTGCTGGCCCGCCGTTTCAACAACATGTACGGCGAGGAGGTTTTTGTAGAGCCCCGCGGCTTCAACTTCGGAGGCGAGCTCATCAAGGTGCCCGGCCTCGACGGCAGCGGCAAGATGGGCAAGAGCCAGGGCAACGGCATCTACCTCTACGACGACGAGAAGACCATCACCAAGAAGGTCATGAAGGCCCTGACCGACAGCGGCCCCGCCGAGCCCAACAGCCCCATGCCCGAGTGCATTGACAACCTCTTCACCCTCCTGGCCCTGGTATCCGAGCCCTCGACAGTAGAGTACTTCCGCGAGAAGTGGAACGACTGCTCCATCCGCTACGGAGACCTCAAGAAGCAGCTTGCAGCCGACATCTGCAAGGTGACCCTGCCTATCCGCGAGCGCATAGACGCCATCTACAACGACGACGCCTACCTCCACCGCGTAGTCTCGGAAGGCCGCGACAAGGCCCGCGCCTCCGCCTCGGCCACCCTCGCCCTCGTCCGCAAGGCCATGGGCTTCAAAGTATTCTGACCCCACTCACATATTTCATAACACTCTTACACCGCGCATCGTGGCCCCGCCGGTCATCCGGTACGGCTGCGATGCTTTTTTCTGAGCTGCCGTATCTTTGCCGCCGTATCTTTGCCGCCGTTTCTTCGCCCTGTTGCTTTCCCCACCCGGCAGTCTTTTCCATTCTCCACGTCCGCATATCACCCTCCTTGCCTTCTCGTTTTCCCATCTACCGTGCCATTCCCACCTTCCGAAGGTGCGCAGTTTCCTTACATTTTCTACTCACCTTCCGAAGGTGCGCAGAAGCCGCACTGCCCTGAGAGCCACCTGTATCCGCATTTCCCCACCCATCGTGCCATTCCCACCTTCCGAAGGTGGGCAGGTTCCCCACATTTTCTACTCACCTTCCGAAGGTGCGCAGAAGCCGCACTGCCTCGAAAACCACCTGTAGCCTCATTTCCCCATCCACCGTACCATTCCCACCTTCCGAAGGTGTGCAGTTTCCCTACATTTTCTACTCACCTTCCGAAGGTGCGCAGAAAAAATAAAGTAAATTTGCTGCGACAAATCACTAAACCACTAAAGAATATGTTCAACCACTACACCATAGAAATCTGCGCCCCGTCGTACGAGAGCGCCCTGGCCGCGCAAAGAGGCGGGGCTGCGAGAATAGAACTGTGTTCCGAACTGGATGCCGGAGGAGTGACCCCTTCCTACGGACTGATTCAAGGAGTGCGGGCTGCGCTGACTATTGCCGTCAACGTGCTGGTCCGTCCGAGATCCGGAGATTTTCTGTATTCGTCCTACGAGGTGGAGACAGTGACACGCGATATCGCACTGTGTGCGCAGGCCGGTGTACAGGGTGTCGTGGTAGGTGCGCTGACGGCGGATGCGAAAGTGGACCGGACGACGGCTGCAGAGTGGCTGAAGGAGGCTCGCAGACATGGACTGTCGACAACATTTCATCGGGCAATCGATTGTGCTGACGGTATTTACGATGCACTCGAGGATGTCGCATCACTGGGGTACGACCGCGTGCTGACCTCCGGCGGGTGTCCGACTGCCTGGGAAGGCCGTGAGACGTTAGCCCGTATGCAGGCCATGATGGCAAATCATACGGGAAGCGCCCGCAAACCGCTGATAATCATGCCTGGATCCGGTGTTAATCCGACCAATATACGCGACCTGATGCTTCAGACCGGGGTCAGCGAAGTACATCTGTCGGCCACTAAACGGCACAAGTCCGGTATGCGCGTGCTCTCCGGCATTGCGCAGGAGGAGACGGTAGTCCACAGCGATGAGGAGACTGTGCGTCGGGCAGTGACGGCACTCTGCTGAACTCTGCTGACTTGTTGCAGCCTCTGTTCGCGAAGCGTTGTCCTTCGGCAGGTCGTCGCAGGACGAACATGCACATTACGGTGCGCCATCGCCGTGGTTGCGCGGAAACTCCAGGTAGTCAGTGCGTAATGACTCAAAAAGTATTTTTATAAAAAATAAAAAATTTAAAAACGTAAAAATCTTCCGCGGAAGAACGTATTCTCTGAACTTTTCCCTTGATTATCAGTAGATAAACTATATCTTTGAGGAGCCTGTCGGGCCTCTCGAGCCGGACTATTCGGGTCATTTGAGCCAGTTGATGGGAACCGACAGACGTCAGCGTTATTATTTACCAACCTTAACTTAAAGAGTACAAATTATGAAGGGAAAGATCTACCATCTATGCTACACCTCCCACGACGAGGTTCTGTGTAGAAAGTATCTGGATTACTGCATGTTGTTCAACTGTGTCGCTCAGGCGACGATTGGCACTGGTGCTCAGTTGCTTGCGTATGCCATTATGTCCACACACGTTCATCTCATAGTGATAACGGAGCAGCCAGCGGCTTACATTCAGAGAATCAGGTCGTCTTATACTCAGATGTTTAACAGACGGTATCGTCGAAAAGGAACATTAGGAGAACCGTCTTTCTATTCTGTGGAACTGATAGGTAGGCGTCATGTTACGGCTGCGATAAGTTATGTTCTTAGAAACCCCGTGCATCATGAGCTGACATCGAATCCGTATGATTATGAGTTCTCGTCGATCGGTTTGTATTTCAGGAAAGAAACGAGGAGACCGGAGGACATGCGTCCTAAGAAAGCGACAAAGCCTTTCGCTACAATAATCCGGAGAGATAACAGGCAGAGGCTTCCGGAGGGATTGATATTTGATGAAAATGGGCAGATAGAATCGTCTCAGCTGGTGAACAGTGCTGTGGTAGAGGGATTTTTCGGTTCTTACGCTGCGTTTGATTATTGTCTTCAAAGGCGTGACTATCAAGTGTGGGAAACGGAACAGTTGCAGGATAGGGACGGACAGTCAGCGATAACGGTCGGAATTATTGAGCCTTATCTTTCCGGCAAAGACCTTGAGCGTATTTTGACTCAAAGCAAGCAATGGGCAAGGGAGAAACCGATTCTGGATATGGATATCTGTGCGGTAGTGGATGAAAAGTATGTGTCGGGATATGGCAAGGAAAGTTACGCGCAACTTACGGATTCAGAAAAGGTTTCTATAGCGGATAGTGTCAAGCGTCAGTATGGTGTCGGAGATACTGTGCTTTCGCGGTGTCTTGGGATAGTGCTTTGCAAATAGGGAATATGGGCTGTCGAGGCGGTGCTGCATTTGCCCACCTTCGGAAGGTGTGTGGAAAACACGGGAAACTGCTCACCTTCGGAAGGTGGAATCGGCACGATGTATCGGCAAACAGGGCTACAATATGCTCTCGTGGCGGTGGCGCTTCAGCCCACCTTCGGAAGGTGTGCGGAAAACGCGGAAAACTGCTCACCTTCGGAAGGTGGAATCGGCACGATGTATCGGCAAACAGGGCTACAATATGCTCTCGGGGCGGTGGCGTTTCTGTCCACCTTCGGAAGGTGTGCGGAAAACACGGGAAACTGCTCACCTTCGGAAGGTGGAATGCGACGAAATAAGAAACCGGCAGAGCGCACGCGACTCCACCGGTTCGGTCCTCACAGTTTAAGTGCCGTCGGCCTCTTGGGTAGATCAGTAGTAAGTGACAGTGACCTCGTACTTGTCGGTGCCGGTCTGCTCGCGGGACAGTTCCTTTACGTCGACGTATTCGAGTATGGCATCATAGTATTTCACTCCGTCTTCTTCGAAAATGGGCTCGGAACTTACAGCAGTATACTTGCTTGTACACTCGTAAGCGATGTTGTAGACAGGGAAAGATGCGGTTATGCCGGTCAGTCTCCCTTCGGTCACGGAACATTCGTATTCCGCGGCTGCGTAGTCACAATATTCCCTCGTGACCGGCTCTGTGTATTCTGTTCCTAATTCGTCCTCCGGTATTTGCTTTATATTGCTGGGGTTTGTTGCAGGAACAGGGTCATAAGTATAGCCTGGCAGGGCGTAGTATGCGTCCCGCTCTCCCAGCATACCCATTACACCGAAAAATTGTACACCCATATCGTAGAATGCTGCATGCCCTTGTTTGAGCAGCCAGTTGATATCCAGGTTGGATTCTGTATTCATCGGTTCATCAGTGTAATAGAAATATCTGGTCTCATGAGTTTCAATGATGTTGCCGCTGACGATGATATCGGTATAAGTAATACTTGCGATATTCCCGTCCGACCATTCGAACTCGTGAAAATAATGATCTTCATCCTCGTCCCAGTCGATTGACTCAAGATATCCCGCGGAACTGTAGTGCGGTGTCATGTAAGCAGGGGAAAGCCCTTTATACTGCTCAGTTGTCATGACAGCCCGTCCATTGCCGTCGGTCTCAGCTGTGCAGTGCAGATAGTCCCTCTCTCCTTCATCGTCATAAAAGTCGAAAGTAAGGGAAACCTTTCCGTCCTCGTATGCGACGTGTATAGGAATCCGGTCACTGCCATATCCATCGTAGATGTATTCACGCTGTATTTCTGAGACGCGTCCCATGTCATCATACTTAAACTCGTAATAGTCCGAGCTTTCGTATTTTGACCTCCAGATATTCACGGACTTGACCAGTCCGGCATCATCCGGCCCTTCCGGCTCGGACGGTTCATCGGGATTTTCCCCCTCGGCACCTTCCTGAGTGACGGTCACCGTAGCCTCGTCAGTCCCGCAGGTGATACGTACTGTGGCGGTGCGGGCATCAGCCTCACCGTTTGCGGCAGCCGACAGAGTCGCGGAGATCTCACCTGCCTCACCTGAAGCAGGCGAAACACTCAGCCATTCCCCGTCCTCGACCGCAGCGGTCCAGTCGGCTGTAGCGGTAAATGAAATAACAGTATCCATCTTAGTGGCCGGCAGAGTTATCTCTGCGTCAGAGTGCAGGGATACCGAACCATCTCCGCCCTCCGGCTTCTCATGGCAGCCGGCAGCCATCAACGCGGCAACGGCAGCAGTAGTAAGAATAAGTGTAAAATGTCTCATGTTCTGTAGAAAATTTGTTTATGCAAAGTAAGGAACAATAACAGTTTCTGTCAATTACGGAAAACCGTGATTTTACTCCTGATTCTGCCAACCTTCGGGAGGTGGGCGGGGACAAAGAAGGAGGATTTCGTGTGTGGAAATGAAAAACCGGCAGGAGTGCGGGACTCTCTGCCGGTTCGGTCGTTGGTTGCGGATGCAGGTGCGGTGCTACTTGGTGTCGGTGGTGCTGTCAGCGGCAGCGGGCTTCGGCTGTGCGGGAACAGCAGTCTCCGCGGGTGCGCCGGCCTGTATCTTCTTCCAGCCGCGGAGGATGGTGAAGAAGATGACGAGGGTGATGAGGGCGTTGAGGAAGCCGCCTACGAAGGGTATGATGCTGATGACTGCGCCGACGAGGAGCCAGATGGTGCTGGAGTAGATGAGTCCGGCGCCGCTTCTGGCGTCATCTGTCCATGTTGCGGAAGTCTTGAGGGCTTTGAATCCGGAAAGCAGCTTGACGTATCCGATGATCATCAGAACGAGCCAGGCAATGCCTCCGATTACGGGGATGAAATCGGCCACGATAGCGACTATCAGAAGGATGTAGGCGATGTAGATGTCCTTGGCTGCCTTGCGGTCTGCATCTGTCGTTTGAATATCGACGAATTTCTTGATGTTCAGGAAGAACAGTACATATCCGACGATAACGAGTATCTGGCAGATGGTGTCAAGAGTGCCGAAAGCGCTTCCGGGAGTATCCTCTCCAGAGAGGGCGGCCAGAATGCTTACGGGGTTGAGGAGGCGGTCGATGGCGCCGAATATGGCTCCGAAGATACCGGCGATGGTGTAGATCCAGATGGCCTTGATGATCATGCCTGTGTACTGCGACCAGGATGAGTTTTCGTTCAGTGTGTTCATGGTCTTTATTTTAGTATTAGTGTTGAAGTCTCAATATAATCCATGCAAATATAGTGAAAATAACGATGCGCGTCAATCATTGAAAACCGTGATTTTGTACCTGATGCTACACACCTTCCGAAGGCGGGAATGGTGAAGTCAGGTCAGTAGCCGATAGTCACCTCTGTCACTTCGGGTTCGAGGGTCTCGCGCCCGGTCTCGACGCGGTCTCCGACTGCTTCAAGCCCTACACCGTAGTGATAATATCCGTCCTCATCCGATTGGACCGACGGGTCTTCCAGTATATACCGGTATGTCCGGGTGTATGTGATCTCGTACTGCGGTATGCTCTTTACGATAGCGCTGAGCAGCCCGTCCTCAGAGCCCTCGGCAGGGATGAAACTATAGGTGACTTCCGGCTCTCCGGAAGCGTGCGAGGTATAGATGTGCTCGAAGGTAGTGCCGATGAGGTCCTTATGTATGGGATAATCTACTCCGATATTGGAATCGGGATAGCTGTAATCCCCAAAATCCGGCCACACGTAGTGTTCACTGCGTTCCCCGAGTGCGCCTATGATACCAAGCGGATATATCCAGGTTGGATACCCGTCCACGAGAATATAATTGAGGTCGATATTCCCGGTGTTTTCGTATCCGGAGTAACGGTATTCGGCGTTATAATCTGATCCATAGGTGCTGGACAAGTCGGTCATATCTCCGTCGGTCCAGGCGAAATCGAAGTGGAAATCAAAATCTCCGTTTTCCGTTCCACTTGCCTTGACAAGCTGCCCGGAACTGTTGTAGGAGAAACTTAGGTCTACCTCAGTCTCATCAATATTGCCGTCTCCGTCATTGCTTGTGGAAGTGAATTTTGTGGATACGGCCCGTCCGTTTTCGTCCAGTACTGTCTCTTGCCTTTCGCTGTATGTGCCTGCAATATAACCCTCCAGTGCTTTGGCTGAAAGTACAATGCTTTTTTCTGAATACTCAATTTCGTAGCGCACGGAGGTAGTTATTTCTTCAGAATCTTCATAAAAGGTATTGCTTACATCCATCGTCGTCAGACGTGCTTCTGAGTCATAGTCGAAGGTAATCCGGTATGTGTCATCGCTGCTGATGTCGGTGACGGTTATGTCCTTGATGAGTCCGGTAGGAGGCGTGTCAGGGTTCTCGGGCTCTTCCGGCTCCTCTCCGGCAGCACCTTCCTGAGTGACAGTTACAGTGGCCTCGTCAGTCCCGCAGGTAATGTTGACAGTGGCGGTGCGGGCATCTGCCTCACTGTTTGCGGCAGCCGACAGAGTTACGGAGATCTCTCCGGCCTCACCGGAAGCAGGCGAAACACTCAGCCATTCCCCGTCCTCGACCGCAGCGGTCCAGTCAGCGGTAGCGGTAAAGGAAATGACTGTATCTGTCTTAGCGGCGGGCAGTGTCATCTCAGCCTCTGAGTGCAGGGATACGGAGCCATCGCCGTTATCAGACGTTTCGTGGCAACCGACGGCCACCAACGCGGCAACGGCAGCAGTAGTAAGAATAAGGGTATAAAATGTCTCATATTCTGTAGAAATTTTGTTTATGCAAAGTAAGGAACAATAACGAATCGAGTCAATCACGGAAAACCATGATTTTAAACGGTCCCACGCTTTCCCACCTTCGGAAGGTGTGCAGAAAATGCAGGGGAAGTCCTCACCTTCGGAAGGTGGGAAAGGTGCTGTAGAAGGGGAAACGCGGCTGCAGTTGCTTCTCGCTGTGGTGCCTCCTCTGCGCACCTTCGGAAGGTGTGTAGAAAATGCAGGGGAAGTCCTCACCTTCGGAAGGTGGGGCGGATGAGTGAGTGCAGGAAGGACGGAAGGGGGTGGGGCAGGCCTACTGCAGGCGGGCGGGGGGTATGAGGCCGAGGGTGATGGCTTTCATGACCATGTCGGCGGCGTTGGTGGCCCCGAGCTTGCGCATGATGTGGCTGCGGTGGGACTCGACGGTATTCTCGGTGATGTAGAGGATGGATGCGATCTCGCGGGAGTCCTTGCCGTCGGCTACCAGCTGGAGTACTTCGAGCTCTTTCGGGGAGAGGGGGGAGCATCCGGTCCCGGTTTTGCTGCCTGAGGCGGTCTGTGACAGCTGTCGCTGTCCGGGAGCGGTCTGCGGCTGCTGTCCTGAATGTCTTTGCTCAGAGGCTTCGAGCACCCGCCGGACGGTCTGGACCAGCTGCGAGGAGTTGACGGACTTGAAGACGATTCCGTCCACGCTGCTCTGCTCCAGTTGCCGGAGAGTCCAGATCTCTTCGTGTACGGTATTGACCACTATGCGTATGCCGGGCGCCTCGCCGCGCAGCAGTTCGATGAGCCGGAAGCCCGGGATGTCCGGCAGCTCCAGGTCCAGGACGGCGAGGTCCACATGTGTGCCGCGTACTGCATCGAGAGCTTCCTCTCCGCTGCGGGCCGTGATGAATCCAGTTTTGGGGAAGGCGCTGCGGAGCACTGAGAGCAGGCCTTTCAGCACCAGGTCGTGGTCGTCTATGAGGAGTATTGTCATGGCTGTATGGATGGGATGTCGGAGTTGGAATTATTGGCCGGAGGAAGGCAGGGGAACGTCGAGCCGGAATACCTGCATCTCCCCGGAAGCGGAGCCGGAGATGACTGCGCCGATGGCCTTGGCTCTTTCGGACATGACAGTCAGGCCGATGCCCTCCCGGGAAGGGGTAGGGTCGAAGGCCCGTCCGTCGTTGCAGATGGTCAGCGACAGCACCGTGTCGGAGAGCTTCAGCGCAGCCTTGATGCGGGTGGCGCCGGAGTGCCGGATGATATTGCCCATCTGTTCCTGGAAGATCCTGTAGACCTCGTAGGCGATGCGCTCGGGGACCTGCTGCCAGGTGCGGGAGCCTTCGAGGGAGGCATTGAACTCTATGCCGGCGGAGGTCTGGGAGCGGAAGCGCTCGGTGTACATCTCCATTACCTCCTCGATATCGGAGAGATTGAACTGCGGGGGCATCATGTCATGGGAGATGGTGCGCACCTCGCTCCGCAGCCCTTCCAGCATTGACAGTACCTCCTCCCTTTCCGGGGAGTCCGGCCCCATGGCCGAAAGCTGCATCCCGATGCCCAGTAGGTCGTTGCACACCCCGTCGTGCAGGTCGCGGGCCACCCGTGCCCTTTCTTTTTCCAGTCCGTCGATGTATTTCTGAGCGAGCCGCAGCTCCTCCACTTTCTTCTGGTGTCTGCGCCTGAAGACCACTGTCAGCACCACTCCGGCCAGGACGGCAATCAGCACCACCGCAATGATGATCCATAGCTGCAGGGCCGCCCGGTTCCGGAGGGATTCCTGCTCCAGCCGGGATATCTCCAGTTCCTTCTCGGCCGCTCCGTATTTGGCCGACCACTCGGAGACCTGGGCTGTGATGTCGGCGTTGTAGAAGCTGTCCACGGCGAAATAGGCTTTCTCGTAGGAGTCGGCCGCGCTGCTCCATTGTCCCATGTCGGCGTAGTTGCGGGCGATGTTGAGCCAGCCCGTATCCTCCCGGACGGAGGAGTTCTCGCCCGCCGCGGAAAGGAGTTTGCGGAAGATGGCATTGCTCTCGGCATAGCGTCCCATGTCCCTGAGTACCTGGGCCTGGGTCTCGCGGAATCCCAGGACGGCCACCGACTCGGGAGGCAGCTGCTCCGCGAACTTTTCCGCCCGTGCCATATAGTAGTCGACGGAATCCCGCTGGCCGGAGAGCTTGTGCAGCGTTACGATCATGGTCAGGGCCGAGAGCTGTTTGTCCGGCAGTCCGCTCTCACCGGCCTTGGCCATTGCCATGCGCAGGGCCTCCGTGCCCTTGTCGAACTGCCTGTTGCGGGCGTAGATGCCTCCCGCGTTGGTGGCCGCGTACATGACCATCTCCATGTCGGAGTCATGCTCAGCCATCTGCATTGCCCTGTCGGCGTACTGCATCGACTCCTCGTCCCGGCCCATGAACGTCAGCAGGATGGCCATGCTGGTGAGCAGTCGGGTCTTCTCGGAGACGGCCGCAGGGGAGGTCTTGTCCTGGATGATGTCCCAGGCCCGGTTGTAGTAGTACAGGGTCGAGTCCATCATCGAGATACGGCGGTAGCATACTCCGAGAGACTGGAGAAATCCGCTGTAGGTCAATGAGTCCTGCTCTGAGGCGGCATACCGGTCGGCAATCTCCGCGGCTTCGAGCCAGAGGCTGATGCAGCCTCTCATGTCTCCCTCGGCGAAGGATATCTCGGCGAGGCTGTCAATCTGTAGGGCGTATTGAAAATCCCGCGCGGGCCCGGCATTCAGGGAGGAGCTGCCGGCGGTGAGGGTCAGGAGCAGAAGTCCTGTCAGGAGTAAGCGGTGCATAGTGGTTCCAATCGATTTTGATATGGATGCAAAGATAGCGAAATCCTGCATATAGGAGTATCACGGTTTTCCGTGATTCGGCTGCCGGTGTCAGTCTGAGACCCTGAGACAATATCCTACGCCGCGGTGGCTGATGATGGAAACTGCGGGGTCGGCGGCCAGACGCTTGCGCAGACGGGTGATATGGACGTTGAGGCTGCGGGTGGAAAAATAATCGTCATCGCCCCAGAGCTGCTTGAGGATGAGGGTGTTGGGGACGGTTTCACCGGGGCGGGACGCGAGCAGGGCGAGGAGCTCCGCCTCCCGGGCGGGCAGGACGGTGCTGCTGCCCTCGCTCAGGCTCAGGACGGCGGTGGAAGGGTCGAAGGTGTACAGTCCCAGGACAATGGGGGAGGAACTCTGCGCTGCTGCCGCCCTGGCCCTCTGCCGTCCGAGCAGGGCATGGATCCGGACTATCAGCTCGCTCATGGCGAAGGGCTTGCGGATGTAGTCCTGGGCCCCGAGCTCGAAGCCGCGGACCACGTCCTCCGCTCCGGAGCGGGCCGAGAGGAAGAGCACTGGGACATCGTCGCCGCATATTCCCTCCTGCCTCAGCCGCTTGACGAAGGTGAAGCCGTCCATCGTGGGCATCATGATGTCGGTGACCACGACCTCCGGCCTGAAGTCCGCCGCTGCCCGCAGCCCGTCCGCACCATTGTAGGCGCAGCGCACCTCGAAGCCCTTCTCCGAGAGGGTGTCGGCGATGATGCCCGCCAGGGTCCGCTCGTCCTCGACGAGGAGCAGCCGTATTCTGTTATCCGCGTTTTCCATTGTCCTGAATGCCTTTGAGGGTGAGGGTGAATATCGAGCCGCCGCCCGGAGCTGGGCTGACGCTGATGGCCCCGCCGTGCTTTTCCACCACGAGGCGGGTGTAGTAGAGACCGATGCCGAAGCCCCTGACATTCTGCACGTCGCCGGTGGGGATGCGGTAGTATTTCTCGAAGATGCGGCGGCGCTGGGAGGCGGGGATGCCTATGCCATTGTCCTGCACCTCGATGCGGATGCTGCCGTCGGCGGCTGATTTCCGGAGGCGGACGGTGATTTCGGGGGAGGCGGTGGAATATTTGACCGCATTGTCCAGGATGTTGGAGATGGCGGCGGAGAGGTGGAAGGTGTCGGCGGTGATGGCTGGTGCGGGGCCTTCGGGGTAGTCCTCGGTGATGCGGGCGCGGCATCCGGTGCTGACGGTCAGCTCGGTGCAGAGGCGGTGGAGCATTTCTCGCAGGTCACAGGGGGAGGGGTTCAATGCCAGGTCGTCCCGTTCCTGGAGGGAGATGTCGAGGATGCGGCCGACCATTGCGGAGAGTGCTCCGAGCTGGTCGCGGATGATCTCCAGGTAGCGGTGGCGGCGTTCGGGGTCCTCGTCGGCGGAATAGTCGAGCAGGGCCTCGCTGGCGGCTGAGGCGGTGGCTATCGGGGTCTTGAGCTCGTGGGTGATGTTGTGGGTCAGGTCGCGGCGCATCTCGCCGAGGGTCTTCTGGCGGAATACGGTGTGCAGCAGGTAGATGTAGCTGAAGCAGAGGATGGCGGTGATGGCGAGGATGCCGGCGATGAGGCCTGCCATTTCCCGTAGGAAGTCCCGGGAGGGGTCGGTCATCTGCACGGTGCAGACTATCCGGGGCGTGGAGTCACCGATGAGTATCGTGCGGGTAAATGTCACCGGCCTGTCTATGACCGTGCTGTCGGAGTACAGTGTCCTGGATACTGAGTCCCTGTCCGGGGTGACGGTGAACGAACCGGTGATTTTCACGTCCGGGCCGAATCCGTCGAGGAAGCGCTTCAGGGAGTCCATCGATATGTTCAGGCCTGTCGTATCCCTGGCCTCGGTTCCGACTGTGACCGAGCAGGGGTAGGATATGTCCTTGTAGCGCAGTATGGCGTAGAATGTCAGCAGGAAGTTGGAGGTGTGGAAGCCGCTCAGGCTGTCGGAGTCGGGGACGGTGGCTACGATACGGCGGATGGCGTCGGTGTAGGTTGTCCCGCTTTTGTAGACCTTTATGGAGGCAATCTCCTCGACCGGTATGTTCTCGATCACGTCCTTGAAAATGTCGAGTCCGTCCGTGGTATCGGTCTCGAGCAGGATGAGGCTTCTCCCCTTAGTCGTGCGGGCCTCCCTCTCGGCATCGACGGCCTCGTCCAGGGCGGAGTTTATCCTGCCCTCGAATTCCCGCTGCCTGTCGCGGTACGAGTCCACGAGCCACACCATCGTAAGAGTGATGGCGGCGACGAGGGCCGCTCCGACGGCTGTGCCGATGAGGATGAATGTGCGTCTGCTCTGTGTGGTCTTCATGGTCCGGTGGTTTGTGTATGTGGGGCGGTACGTTGTACGTGGTACGTGCCGCACTGCAAATATACGCAGGGTTTCCGGACATCCGCAGAAATTAACATTCGTTAACCTGCACACCTTCCGAAGGTGTGCTGTTTTGCCGCATTTTCGCCTCACCTTTCGAAGGTGTGCAGAAGCGGAACCCCCACGAGAGCCTGCTGTAGCCGCGTTTCTCCCTCCACCATGCCCGTTCCACCTTCCGAAGGTGTGCTGTTTTTCCGCATTTCCGTCCCACCTTCGGAAGGTGTGCAGAAGCGGAACCCCCACGAGAGCCTGCTGTAGCCGCGTTTCTCCCTACATTGTGCCCGTTCCACCTTCCGAAGGTGTGCAATTTCCCCGCGTTTTCATCTCACCTTCCGAAGGTGTGCAGAAGCGGAACCCCTACGAGAGCCTGCTGTAGCCGCGTTTCTCCCTACATTGTGCCCTTTCCACCTTCCGAAGGTGTGCAATTTCCCCGCGTTTTCATCTCACCTTCCGAAGGTGTGCAGAAGCGGAACCCCTACGAGAGCCTGCTGTAGCCGCGTTTCTCCCTACATTGTGCCCTTTCCACCTTCCGAAGGTGTGCAATTTCCCCGCGTTTTCATCTCACCTTCCGAAGGTGTGCAGAAGCGGAACCCCTACGAGAGCCTGCTGTAGCTGCGTTTCTCCCTACATTGTGCCCGTCCCACCTTCCGAAGGTGCACAGATGCCTTCCCGGTAGGTTAAGAGTTGTTAACATTTGTTAGGCATCTGTTGACGTTCTGGATGCATCCGGTAAGGTAATTTTGCTGTCGGAAAACAATCAAAACCGTATGATGATATGAGAAAAATTTCACTAGCAATCTTTTATGCTGCGGCATGGTTCTTCGGAGGCCTGCTGCCGATGGTATTTTCGCCTACAGACGGCAGGTGCCAGTCGATACAGGTGATGTTCAAGCCGGCGGCTTACCGGATGGACAGTATCGGGACGGCACGGATCGAATGCCGCTACGGATATTCCTGGCTGCGGGATACGACTGCGCGGATGTCTGCGGACGGCGGGCTGGTCTCCGGAGACAGTGCGGATGTGGAGCGGGGAATGATGCTGCTGCAGTGCGGCGGGCCTTCCGGGGTGTCGCGGTTCTACAGCTATGACCGGTACTATCTGGATTCGCTGATGCTTGCCGCAGAAGGAGGCGGCGCTATGCCGGACGTGTGGTCGCTGCCGGCCGGTACGGCATTTACCGTGTACAAGAATTTTCCGGAGCCGGGGCGGATGACTTCGACCGATGTCATTGGCACGGAGAATTATCTGATGGAGGAGGCAGTGCCGGACTTCGGCTGGAGGGTATTGGACGAATGGAAGGAGGTGCTGGGATACCGGGTGAGGCGGGCGGAGTGCTCGTTCCGTGGCCGGGACTATGTGGCATGGTTCGCTCCGGAACTGCCGTTGTCCGAGGGGCCTTGGAAGTTCTGCGGTCTGCCCGGGCTGATTCTGGAGGTGTATGATACCCGGCTGCAGTACCATTACGTGCTGCAGGGGCTGTCGGTGGCGGACAGCGGTATACGGGTGGAAATGCCTGACGCGCAGTATATCCGGACCGATGTGGAGAAGTACCTGCGCACCCTGCGCCGCTACAATGAGAATCCGATGCTGATAATCTCCGAGGTCGATGTTTCGGCCATCTCCTCGGTGCGGGTCTCAAAGCCGGCGGACGGGAGCGATCCGTTCAAGCTCAAGTTTGATTTTCAGGAGATACTTTAAAGTCACAGTTTATGAGAAAATATATCGTTGATTTCATCTTCGCATTTTCCGGTGCTCTTTCCACAACGGCAGCAAATCGCGGGAAACGGTGCCGTTGCGGCATGGGTGGCAGCGGGGGTGAGCGCTATAGGACCCTGGGAATGGTAAATACAGTCGCTGTCGTGGCCTGGATGCTGATATTGTTCCCGCCTGCCGCAGCCGGACAGAACACCGTAACCATTTTCTCGGAGGAGACCCAGGGCTATGAGCGGATTGGTACGGCCTTGATAGAGTGCACATACCGCTATGCCTGGCTGCAGGACACGACCTCGGGGACGCGGATGACTCCGGAGGGGACCCTGCTCTCGGGCGACAGTACCGATATCGCCGATGACGTGATGCTGCTGCAGTGCGGCGGCCCGGACGGGATATCGCGGTTCTACAGCTACAGCCAGTATTACCGCGATTCGCTGATAACCTCGCTGGTGCAGTCCGGAACTAATGATTTTTCCTCGGTCGGGGACGTGAAGGGCGGCACAAGCGTGCAACTGTTCAAGAACTGGCCCAGAACGGGACGGATGACTATGATAGACAAGATGCTGGACTGGTTCGAGGTGGTGGAGGCCGTGCCGGATTTCGGCTGGGTCGTGACTGACGAGTGGAAGGAACTGCTGGGGTACCGGGTGCGGCGGGCGGAATGCTCATTCCGGGGCCGGGACTATGTGGCCTGGTTCGCGCCTGAGCTGCCGCTGTCCGAAGGGCCCTGGAAGTTCTGCGGCCTACCCGGGCTGGTGATGCACGTGTACGATACTGATTGTCAGTATGTGTATCTGCTCACGGGCATCCGTCAGGTGGCCGGTCTGCCGGTGATGATGCCGGACGAGCAGTATGTCCGCACCGACCTGCGCAAGTACTACCGCACCCTGCGCCGCTACATCGAGGACCCCATCGGATTCGTCACCGCCGGCATGGACGTGACGAGCATCCGGCTTACCACTTCGGAGGGCAAGGAGGTGGACCCCAATGACCCGAAGCTGGTCAATGCGCTGAGGTACGAGTTTCAGGAGATATTAGAATAGGTAAAATAGGTCGAGTTGCGAGACGTAATGAACGATATGATGCATTTATCTGACAATATTTCTGAATTCTCCGTTTGCAGACCTTGCTCACCTTCGGAAGGTGTGCGGAAAACGCAGGAAAATGCCCGCCTTCGGAAGGTGGGAAAGGTACGGTGGACGGGGAAATGCGGCGAGAGTCGGTTCTCGTGGCGGTGCAGCATCTGCTCACCTTCGGAAGGTGTGCGGAAAACGCAGGAAAATGCCCGCCTTCGGAAGGTGGGAAAGGTACGGTGGACGGGAAAATGCGGCGACAGGCGTCTCTCGTGGCGGTGCTGCATCTGCTCACCTTCGGAAGGTGTGCAGAAAACGCAGGAAAATGCCCGCCTTCGGAAGGTGGGAAGGGTATGGTGGACGGGGAAATGCGGCGACAGGCGTCTCTCGTGGCGGTGCTGCATTTACCCACCTTCGGAAGGTGTGCAGAAAACACGGGAAACTGCCCGCCTTCGGAAGGTGGAACAGAAGGTGGGAAGGAAAAGGTGGAGGCAGGGATGGGGGCTTGCAGTTATAGTCGGTGCACTTTTGCTTTGTATCGGGTATTTTCAAGCAGGAGCTGTGTCTGTTCAGGCTTTGGAAAAATATGGTATGCGGCAGTCTGAGGTGATAAGCGGCGTGGTGGTGGAAGCCGGGAAAGGCACGCCGGTGGCTGGAGCAGTGGTGCTGTATGTGCCGGCGGGGCAGGAGGGTACGGAGTACGCGCTGTCGGACGTGCAGGGGCGCTTCGAGCTGCAGGTAAGCGGGATGCCGGCTGCCGGGGATTCGGTAAGGGTGTCGATGCTGGGCTACGCTACGGTGACATTGGCCTTGGTCCCTGACGGGAATAGCGTCGCGGACTGGCAGGACATCCGGGTGGAACTGCAGCCGCAGGCCCTGAATATCAAGGAAGTGGTGGTGCGGGCTCCGAAGGTCAATCTGTTCGGCGATACGGTGGAGTTCAACGTGCAGAGTTTCGTCGAGCAACAGGACAAAAGCATCTCGGACGTGCTGAAGCGGATGCCCGGGGTGGAGGTGCGCGAGGGCGGGGATATCTACTACAACGGGGAGTCCATCGGCAATCTCTACGTGGAGGGCATGGATCTGCTCGGCGGCCGCTATTCGCTGCTGACCAGGAATCTTTCGGCCCAGGACGTGAAGAAGGTCGAGATCATCGAGAAGCATCAGCCGGTCAAGGCTCTCAAGGGCATAACCTCGGGGGAGAAGCCGGCCATCAACCTGGTGCTGCAGGACCATGCCCGGGGCAAATGGGTGGGCTCGGCGGCTCTCTCGGGCGGTGTCACTTCTGACCCGCAGGCTCTCTGGGACGGAAACCTCTTCCTGATGCGGGTGGGCCGCAAGTGGAACAGCGTGAACAATATCAAGACGAACAATACCGGGGAGGACCTTTCGGGGGATCTCCGCGGTCTGGGCATCTACGACCGCTCCGGCGGGGGAGGAGAGGATGGCTTCATCTCCGTGGGGACCAGCGAGGCTCCGCTGGATGCGGACCGCGTGCGCTTCAATACCTCGGCCCTGGCCAATACCTCCAATACCTGGAAGCTCCGCAATGACTGGAAGCTCAATGCCTCGGCATCCTACGTATTCGACCGCTTAGAGTCCTCCAATTTCTCTGAGACCACTTATTATTTTGAGGACGGCGAGCGCACCATAGCGGAGAGCGAGGAGGCAATGACCCGGCAGCACAACGTCCAGGCCCGGGTGGAGGCGGAGGCCAACCGCGAGGGGTATTTCTTCCGCAACGTGCTCCGGGCCGAAGGGGAGTTCCAGGACGCCCTCCAGACCATGACGGGCCAGTACCCCAACACCCAGACGGCCCGCCTGCCGTACATCACCGTCAGCGACGACCTCCGCTACATCCACCGGAAGGGCGGCCGCTCCCTGACCCTGATGTCGCAGAACGATTTCACGCAGTACGACCAGCGGCTGACGGTGCTCCGCGACGGGAGCGGGGACGCGGACAGCGTGCAGCGGCAGCGCGTGGGCATATTGGACTTCAATACGGATACCTACGTCTCGACGGACTTCCGGGTCTCCCGCGGCCTGACCATCGGCCTTCGGGGAGGCTTCGATGCTTCGGTCCGCAGGCTGGACAGCCGGCTGGAGGGAGTGGGCGGCTCCAGTGTCTCCGGTGCCTTCGGAAATTTTCGCAACGATCTGACCGCCGCATACATCCGCCCTTACATCACCCCTTCGCTGGAGTATGACTCCAAGAGCTGGGAAGCCCGTCTCTCCGTCCCTGTCAGCTGGGCCAGGTACTGGGGCCTGGACACCGACCATTTCATCTACCGCGCCTCCGGCTCCGTCAAGTACATGCCCGGGCCGCGCCTGAGCCTGACCGTCTCCGGCAGCGCGTCCAACTCCGCCCTGGACATTCACGATTTCTACAGCGGCTACATCCTGCGCAACTACCGCTACCTCACCTCCGGTTCCCTTAACACCGCCCAGGACAAGTCCTACAGCGTCACCGGCCGCATCAACTTCAAGGACCCGGTCAACATGTTCTACATCGACGGCACCGTCAACCGCTCCTGGAACGTCCTCCAGACCTCCTCCACCCAGGATTTCCTCGGTGACTACATCGTCACCGGCACGGAGTATGCCCCAAGCCGCGGCGAGAGCTGGTACGCCTCCCTGAGCAGCAGCGTCGGCATATACGACATCAACGGTAAGGTCGGTGTGGCATTGTCCTACATGGATTTCTCCACCACCTCCATCCTGCAGGACGGGGTCCGTACCCCCTACCTCTCGCAGACCATTTCCCTGCGCCCGACCTTCAACGGCCGCCTGACCCGCTGGATGAGCCTTTCCTACGAACTCGGCTATTCGCATTACATCCTCTCCCTGCCAGGCACCGGCACCTCCGAGTCTAAGGACAATTTCAGCCACACCCTTTCCCTGAACCTCTCCCCGCACCGCAGCCTGGACCTGAAACTGTCCGCCGAGCACTACTACACCATGCTCACCGCCGACCAGGCCAAGAACACCGTCCTGCTCGACGCCTCCCTCGCGTACCGCTTCAAGAACGGGGTAGAGTTCAGCCTCACCGCCCGCAACCTGCTCAACCAGCGCACCTACGCCTACTCCGTATTCAACGCCCTCCAGCAGTTCTCCTGCGAGTACCGCATCCGGCCGCTGAACATTCTCACCGGGGTCTACTTTACCTTCTGAAAAAACTCCTTCCAATACGGAAAAATTTATTATTTTTGTAGGGCAAACAACCGCAGAAATAATTTAATCCGCAATAAGATGAGAAGTGAAATCACAAAACGCGAGGAAGAGGTAATGGACCTCCTATGGGACAACGGCCCGCTGACAGTGTCCGAGATGCTCAGCCTGTATGCCGAGCCCAAGCCTCATTTCAACACGGTATCCACGATGGTCCGCTCCCTGGAGAAGAAGGGCTTCACCACCCACAAGCCGGAAGGCCTGTCCTACCGCTATGCCGCCACCATGAACCGCGAGCAGTACGGCCAGAGATATCTGGGCGGAGTGGTGCGCGACTATCTGGACAACTCCTACAAGAAGGTCGTGTCGCAGTTCGTCGAGAACGAGCGCCTGAGCGTGGACGACCTCAAGGAGATCATCGACATGATCGAGAAGGAAGGTAAGTAACATCGGAACAGGATGAACGCTCTGCTGACATACGCTGTCGGTTCGGCCGCGGTGCTGGCGGTGCTTTGGGGCGGTTTCAGGCTGCTGCTGCGCTCTCAGAAGACATTCAGGGTCAATAGGGTGCTGCTCAATGTGATCCTGTATTTCTCCCTGTGTGCGCCGTTGCTGCTCTCCCGCCTGAGCATTCCCGTGCCGGACGGCCGTGACCCGGGGGTGGTGGGTCTGATGACCCTCGCCGGGCTGACCGTGTACTCCGACGGAGAGGCGTCCATGGCCGTGGCTGAGACCGCCGGCGCCCGGGTCGCTTCGTGGCTGCCGGAGGTGCTGG